>OGPP01002483.1_pt1 | contig 10892 bp, 9 predicted proteins | sample 1553021 | NCBI WGS metagenome assembly OGPP01 (sample SAMEA2580217, study PRJEB22360) | human gut metagenome | biome: human gut; feature: human-associated habitat; material: faeces | place: Denmark | collected 2008/2010
ATATGATTGATTGTCAAAATATGCTAATATCTTGTATTTTGTGTCTTTCATATTTAATCTATTTTAGCAAAGCAACCTTTTCTACTTCTTCACAGGAAAATCATCAAATATATTGTCAATTTTTTGTGAAGCAATCTCTCTCATCGCATGCTCTTTCAGTTTTTGAAAACTTTCATCACTGACTGCATGTTCCATACGACAAGCATCAACTTCTGCAATTTGTGGATTAACTCCAACGGATATAAGTTGATGAGTAAAAAAACAATGGCGTTCGTAAATTTTTTCAGCCATATCCCGGCCAAGTTCTGTCAGGTGCAGATAATGCTTTTCATCCATTGTCAAAAAACCGCCCTCTCGCAAAGTTCCTACTGCGTAACATACGCTGGGTTTTGAAACCTCCATGTACCGGGCAACATCCACCGAACGCACCATACCGAGCTTCTTTTGAAGTACCAATACAGCTTCCAGATAGTCCTCCCCAGATGCATGAATCTTCATCTTTAGTCATCCTCAAAGGCAAAGAACTTTTGCAACCGTTCCCGGCTTATTCTGTTCCATCCATCACTCCATAGCACTTTTCCGTTTTCTATAAAGACAAAGTAATTGCAGCACTCCGCAATCAGCTCCGGGTCATGAGTAACAATAAACAAGGTTTTCCCCAACGAACTCAATTCCCGCAAATTCTCTGCCACTTTTTTCATGTGCCGATAATCCAATCCGCTTGTAGGCTCGTCAAAAACAATAACCTGTTTATCAGACGCAATCGCGCTGGCAATCGCTACCCTCTGTTTCTGTCCGCCGGACAACGACATAGGATGGGCGTCTCTAAATTCTGAAATGTGCAGACTTTCCATAATACTTTCTGCCTCATGCACCGCTTTTTCTTCATCTGAATTATCCAGACTAAGCAAGATTTCATCCATTACACTTTCCGTAAAAAGTTGGTGGTTTACGTCCTGCATAACCATATAGCAGGTCTTAATTCTCTGATTTGCCATATAAGTTTTTCCATTCATGCTCATACAGCCTTTTGCGGTTTTGAGCAATCCGCATAAATTGTTAGCAAAAGTCGTTTTCCCGGCTCCATTGTTGCCGACTACTCCAACCACCGAACCTTGCGGAATCATCAAATCTGATATATCCAGCACCTTCCGCTTTTTCGTCTTACCTCCGGAAGCATTTTTATAAGAAACTTCAAAGTCCCTGATATATAGCTGCTTTGTCGCACACACTGTGCTCTGCATTTTACTAAAATCTTCAGACTGTAAAGTTCTAAGACCCAGCGCGTGCAATTCGCCTGTAGATTTCTTTTTGAAGTCGGAGATGGAAAGGTTTTCTTTTATTTGCCCGCCCTGCATATATAGAACGCGATCTGCAATATCCATCAGGTAATACAGGCGATGTTCCGCAATCACAATCGTTTTCCCCTGTGCTTTCCATTTCCGCAATACATCTTTTAATTCTCTGATTGATTTAATATCCAAATTGGAAGATGGCTCGTCCAGTACAAATATATCCGGTTCCATTGCGGAAACGGACGCACAGGCAATTTTCTGTTTTTCGCCACCGGACAGTGCAAATAAACTCCTATTCAGTAAATCTTCGATTTTTAACGCGCCTACCGTTTTTTCTATCCGCAAATTGATTTCGTCTGCGTCGATTGCCAAATTCTCACATCCAAATGCAATTTCACTGGTAGTATCCACTGTAAAAAATTGTGTCCTTGGATTTTGAAAAACAGAACCAACCACACCAGACAAAGCATAAAGGGATACATTTTTTACATCTATCCCTTCCACAATCGTCTGCCCGGTAAGCGTTCCTTCGTAATAATGCGGGATAAGCCCATTTATTAAACGTGTGAGTGTAGTCTTTCCGCAGCCGGATTCTCCGCAGATCAAAACAACCTCTCCGTCATGGATAGTCAAATTTATATTTTCGATTTTTCCTTTTGAACTGCCTTGCTCATATTGAAAGGCTACATCCTTAAACTCTATCATTTCAGCCCTCCTAAAAAAGCAGGAACACCAACAGGGCAGCAGTAACAATAATCATAAGCGCAAAATCTTTCCAATGGAAACCGATCTTACAAATGCTTGTACGCTTTTTTCCGTTTCCTAACCCTCTTGTCAAAGCTGCCGCAGACAGGTCATTCCCTATTGTTACTACAGACATCATAAGAGGGACAATTCGATATTCTAATACTGCTTGTGGATTCTTGAAAAAATTTTTCCCCGTGATTCCTCTCATACGCATAGCGTTTCCAATAGATCCCGCTTCTTCGGAAATTGTAGGGAAGAACCGGAACATAACAGAAAACGGGATAATGAATGCTTCTGGTATATGCATACGCTGCATGGCAAGGACAAATTCACTAACCTTTGTAGTCGAGAGAAGATAATAGCCCATCATGGCGCTTGGAAACCATCTTGTCCCAAATTGAGCCAACAGCGATATTATAATTGTTCCTATTAATCCCATATACGGAACAAGAAACACATTTACCGTCCACGAAACAATAAAAACAATTAAATAAATGATAGCAATCTTTTTCCTCCTGCCCGAAAGCAGGAGGAAAAAAGGTATCAATGCCAAAATCGGCTTTAACCAGAAACTAATACCGTCCGTTTTTCCATCAATCATTACAATGCTGAATATTACTAACATATACAGCTTTGTTCTCGGATCAATCCAAAAGCTCTGCTTAGAATCAACCGACAGTAATAATTCTGGTTTCATTAAACAATGCCCGCCTTTACAAAATGCTTCTTCAAAATTGCCTTGCCTAAATAAGCGCCGATCACTCCGCCGACGATGCCTAAAACAATAACTACCGGTAGCATCCAGTTAGCGGTAAGGCCCATAACGGCATTGATGTATTCATCCGTACCTCCCTTGCTTCTATAAGCCTCAAAAAAGGTATCTCTCATAATCCACATAGGCAGCATGGAGCCGATTACCCATTCGGTAAACACACAATATCCCAGCACAGTATGTTTCCAGCTTTTATATTCGCCTGCCTTGAAGATCAAATCAGCCAGGAAACCGAATACAATTCCAAACGGAATTGAAATCCAGCTTTGTCCCATCAGAAAGCAGAGGACACTGACCAGCGTACCCATAATAGTAGCCGCGCCGAATTTCCCTGTCTTTGTCAGAAACAGCATGAACGGGATGCCGCCCAGTATTCCCAACACCAATGGAATGATAACTGCAAAGATAGGAATGTAACCCAGCATACCCGTGATAAAGAACATCACAAAGTAGATGACAGTAAAGATACCAATGTTGATAAAGTCTTTTGCGTTCAATTTTTTCTTGTCCATTGTAGGAACTCCTTTCTTTTATGCAAGGCTGTCTGCCTTGATTTTCCAACCGATAGCTTTTTCTCTCATGCCAACAAAATCCGCATAAATACCTGCTTGCTTGATAAGCTCATCATGCGTACCTTGCTGAGAGATTTTACCACGGTCGATAACGATGATTTGATCCGCATTTTTTACGGTTTTCAACCGATGGGCGATCATAATAATTGTTTTCCCCTGTGTCAGCGCTTCAATCGCTTTCTGAAGCTCTGCTTCATTTTCGGGATCGACATTTGCTGTGGCCTCGTCAAGAATAATGATGGGCGCATCTTTCATAATCGCTCTTGCAATAGAAATCCTCTGCTTTTCGCCGCCGGAAATGGTCGCACCGCTTTCTCCGATTACCGTCTGGTAGCCCTCTGGCAATGCTGAAATGAAGTCATGGCATCTTGCCGCCTTTGCTGCCTTCACTACATCTTCATGGGTGGCGTTTGGGGAACCGAATTTAATATTGTTTTCAATCGTGTCCGGGAACAGATACACATTCTGGAATACCATGCTGATATTCTTCATCAAGCTGTCCAGCTTGTAATCTTTTACATCAATGCCGCCGATGCGGACGCTTCCGCTGTCAACATCCCAAAAACGTGCAATCAGATTCACCAGCGTGGTTTTTCCAGAACCAGACGGACCGACAATCGCCGTTGTGGTTCCTTGTGGAATCGTGAGCGATACATGGTCGATCACTTTTTTATCCCCGTAGGAAAAACTCACATCCTGCATTTCAATATCCAGCCGGTCTGGAGCTTGCTCTTTACCATCAATGTCAATCTGAGGACTTTGGTTGATTTCCTCCACACGATCAATAGAAGCATCGATCATTGAAAGCATAAAGAACATTTCTCCCGCACTCTCCAACTGGCTATATATCATGAACGCCGATACTAAAATTATCAGACAATATGTTAATTCCAGCGTACCGTTTATAAAAAGTGCGATAGAGCAGAAAGCAGCGGCGGCACTGGCAATCCGAAGGACAACCTGTTCGGCAGCTATATAGGGAATCCGCTGTCTTTCAATAAGCTGGTTTTTCTTCTGTGTTTCATCAATGGATTTTTCCAGCGTAGTATTTGACTGCTTTGCCATGTGGAACGCCCGCACAACGCCCATTCCCTGTATGTATTCCAGTACGGCATCCATGAACTCCGTCTGCGTCTCTAACCGTACGGGAGATAATCTTTTGGAGCAGCGCAGGAGCATTGTGTTGATTACCATGAACAAAATCACGCCAGCCAAAAAGATCAAACTGATTTTCCAGCTAAAGTAGCACATGGCAACAGAAAAAATACTGGCGTGGATTACACCCACCAAAGTCCGCACGATGATAGCAAAGGACATACTTTCGAGGTCGCTCATGGTCGCTGTTGAAACGGATGTGAGATTTCCCAGACTATGGCTGTTGAAGTAGCCCATCGGCATATACTTCATGCGGTTGCCAATTTGAATCCTCTTGTCCTCACACATTCGATAGCTACCTTCGCCTTCTTTACCATGCGCCAGATACCAGAAAATAATGGTGCCGATCACACTGACTAACATAATGCCAAAGGCAAGGAGCGCGGTTTGTGCGGTGATATTATCACGAACCAATCCATCCAAAACTACCAGAAGTGCGGCAAATTGCAGAGCTTCTAAAATGCAGCGTATGATTTCATAAAAGAGCCCCAAATACCAATTCCGGCTTTGGCGGCCTGCAAATTCAAAGAATTTCCGAAAAGAACGTATCATGCTGTTTTCACCTCCTTCGCGTCCATGTGAGCTGTCCACATCGTATGATAAAGGCTGCACTCTTTTAATAGTTCCTCGTGCGTTCCTTTTGCCTGGATTGTTCCATCCTTCACAACAACGATCTGGTCGGAATCCGTTATTGTTGACAGGCGGTGAGCAATTACAATCAATGTTTTGCCCTTTGTCAGTCGGCTGATGGCCTCCTGTATTACCGCTTCATTTTCCGGATCAGTATAGGAAGTGGCTTCGTCAAGGATTACAATCGGGGCGTTTTTCAGCATAGCTCTGGCAATCGCGATTCTCTGGCGTTCTCCACCAGACAAATGCCCTCCGGCACCGCCAACCACGGTTTCATATCCATGCTCAAGGTTCATAATAAACTCATGGCAGCCAGAATCCTTTGCAATCTGTTCCACTTCGGAATCGCTTGCCTCTGGCTTGCCCATACGGATATTGTTGCGCACCGTATCGTTAAATAGATAATTGTCCTGCGATACATAGGAAATCAAATCATTCAGTTGGTCGTTAGAAATTTCTTTTACGCTCTTATCGCCAATCGTAATCAGCCCACCGGTCACATCCCAAAAGGACGCAATCAATTTTGCAATCGTTGATTTTCCGCTGCCGGATGGCCCTACAAAAGCTGTAATTTTTCCCTGCGGAATTGTCAGATCAATTCCTTTCAAGACCTCTTTTTCCTCGTATGCAAAATGGACATTTTCCAGAGCAATATCAAGGTTCTGTAAATCACATTTCCTCTCCGGCCGGACAAGCTCCGGCTGGTTTAATATACCGTCAATCTCACCCATTACGGTGCCTATTTTTGCAATATCATCGGTAAAGAACATTGCGGCTACAAGCGGGCCTGCAATTCCCAACGACAGGACAGTTACCGTAATAAAGGTTGCGGCTGACAGGGAACCACTCATGTAAAACAGGCACCCGACGGGAAGTACGCTAATCAACGCCGCGGGCCATACACTCATCATAATCGCCGAATATTTTTGTGTATCTTTCATCCAGTCTAAAATCAGGTCTGCGTTTGCATGGACGGCATCTGTAAATTTCTGATAGGAATTATCTGCCTGATTAAACGCCTTAATGACTTCAATGCCGCCGATGTATTCTACCGTTGTTGCGCTCATGTGATTTCCAGCTTTTACAACTTCCCCATACTTCTTGGGATATTCCTTCATCATTCCCATGTAGCACATCATTCCAACAGGAATGGTAATCAGCGATACTAACGCCATTCGCCAGTCCAGAACGAACAAATAAACGATGATTGCGATTGGTACGAGAAGATTTGAAGTCATTTCCGGGATTACATGAGCAAGGGGAACCTCTAACTGTTCAATTCGTTCCACCATGCCATTTTTTAGTTGCCCGGACGGAGTATTGAGAATATAGCCCATAGGCACTCTGGTAAGTTTTGAAGCAATTTTTCGCCTTGCCTCGGACAGTACTTCAAAGGTCGCTTCATGGGATGCCCTCGTGGAAATCCCCATCAATATTGCTTTTAGGACAAAGCAGCCGCCGGAAATCAGACACCACACCATGTAAAATGATAAATCCCGATTCCCGGAGAGTAACTCAATCGTCATTCTGGCTGTTGCAAAATAGGGGACGATACCAAAGGCAACTCCCAACACAGCAAGAACAACAGAAACGATGTAGCCAGTCTTATGCGGCCTGGCAAACTCAATAAGTCTGCCAAATGGATTTCCGCCTTGCGACTGATCCATATAAATCCCTCCTTTAGTTAGATTTTACTAACTCTTATTCAAAAGAATAAGCCGATAATCTGTCATGTGATTTACACAAACAAATTATCGGCTCTGCGTCTTTGCGTCTGGCACTACTGATAATCGTATTTTCATATTGTCAACATCTATCAAACATTCCTGTTTGCATTTCGGACAAAATATTGGAAAGTTCTTCAACGAAGTGTCTGCGCGTATCTTTGTCCGCGTTCTGCATTTACAAAAAGGACAGTGTATCCATCCGCTTTCGTCCACACAAAATTCTTCTGTTTTTTGCATTTCCTTTGCACCTTCTTTCCTATTTTCGGTAATATTCTTTCCAGCCATTCCCATAAAAAGTGCGCAGCTCATTGATATAATTTTTTGCTTCCTCCATCGGCATATCGTGAATGACTACTTCAAATATACCAGAATAAAAAGCACTGGAAACAACGTGTAAGAATCCATCTGTAACTCGTCCTTCCGCCAGGGCTTTACTTCCCACTTGAATCAAGAATTTCTTTGTACAGTCCGTATCCAGTTGTACCAGCCCTTCTAAAAATTCCTGATAGTAGTTTCCCGGCGCTCCGGTAATCAGCAGCTTAAATTCAGAAAAATACTCATAGATATATGCAATCACGGCTTCAAAACCACGATCTGAGTATTCCATAAATTTTTCGTTCTGCTCATGCCCCGTCAAAGAAGAAAAATCACTGAATGATTGCCGCAATAACTCTTTCAGACCTTTAGCCACCGGTTCCACAAGAAAGCGGAACAATCCCTCTTTATCTGAATACCGCGTATATATTGTGCTGGTGCTGACACCGGCATTTTGAGCAATCGTCCGTATCGAAGCATCCGTATAGCCTTTTTCTAAAAATTCTTCTTTCGCACAGGCAAGAATTTTCTCGTCAAATCCTTCAATCCTACTTGCCATCGCTCATCCACCTTTCTTATTAAAACGGTGTTTTCAAAACATCGTATTCAAAACGCTGTTTTAATTATAGCAGAGAAGATTTATTTGTCAAGAGGCTACTTTTCTCTTTCTTGACACACCTTGAAATAGATATATAAACTGTTTATCGACTATCCAAAACCTCCGCTTCAAATTGTAGTATTACTCCAACGGCAAAATAGGTATAATCGCACCTTTTCATCGGTACAATAAGGTTATTCCTTTGCATAAACCGGAACGATACAATATTATTGAGGTGAACAATTATGCCGATTGATGATTTAACTGCTTTAGGGCAGAAAATGCGGGAAGCCCGAAAGAATAAAGAACTGACACAACAAGAACTTTCTGATCTGAGCCATGTTTCTGTAAAGCAAATCGCCAATATCGAAAAAGGGAAAATGAATCCTTCCTATTTGATTTTGAGAGCATTGGCAAAGGTCCTGCACATCTCTTTAGATACACTTATAAATCCAGATGTTTCTCTGGAGGATGAGGGTGTCAATCAGATGAAAATGCTTTATTCCAGCTGTCCGCCAGAAATGCGTGACACCCTGCTGCATCACACCCAGGAAACGGTGAAAGAACTGACAGAGTTGTCCGAAAAATTTGAAACGAATTGAGCCAGTGAGTGAAATTTAACGATTCTCTCACTGGTTCTTTTCATTTCATATAAAATTAAAATTTCAATCAAATAAAAAAGTCAACTTACACATATCAAATTTCTTTTCATAGGTTATAACTTATATTCTATTTTAATTTTCAAAGTATACCATATCCCATGATCGTTCCGTTATTGATATCGTAGCTTCTCTGGTTCACGGCATCACTGGAGTTTCCCTCTACGGTGTATACGGTACTGCCCTCGGTTTTCTCCACGATTCCTACATGGTCTGAGGTTCCATCTCCGTTCCAGTCAAAAAAGATTAGGGTTCCGGGCGCTGGCGAGTATCCTCGGCTCTTCCATTTTCCCTTGTTCTGAAACCATGCGATTCCGTCATCACACAGAGAGAACTTCGGCATCTTACCGTTTTCGATTAATCCTGCCTGATCTCCACACCAGCTGGCAAAGCAGGCACACCATGCTACATGGCTGTCAAATCCATACCACGACCAGAACTTCTGGCCACCTTCATTTCCAAGCTGGGTAAGTGCCACGGATACAATCTGGCCGTTGCCTCCAAACAGGCCGGCAAACAATCCGCCGCTAGAATAATACCGCAGGACGTGAGGGACATATTCTGGATCCCCATAGGCACTCCAGCCATGTGAAGCCGCCTGTTCATTGGAAAACTGCAAAGCGTTTTCTGCACTGTAGCCCCCATAGTTTCGGAGAGCCCACGTTATGTACCCGTTTCCGTAGTTATACCCTTGCAGGGACAGCTTCAGCTTGTCCATGTCCTGTGGGCTGGTGCATCCGGCTTCTCTTAGGCAGTCCGCATAATACTGGATTCCTACCTGTATGGAGTAGTCCGCATCCTGGATGGCATTCGGGCTGTTGGAATACCGGGTGTTGTATGGGCACTCACTGCTCTGCATGGGATCGGTCCCCCGGCCGCCAGATTCCTGCATCATGATTGCCTGTATCACGGAAACGTATTCGGGGATTCCATACTGGTTGGCGTATTTCTGGATGGTTGCCGTATAGGAAAGTACTTCCTGGCTGAGTGCTTCGTTGCTCTCTGAGCTTCCAGAGAATGCCGCACCGCCAATGATCCCGACCATGATAACCAGAAGCAGAACCATGACCGCTCCGGCGGCTCCCAGTGCAGCCATCATGGACTGCACCGTTTTCGCTGCCGCTTCTACAGCGGCCTTAGCTGCCTTGAAGGTATTCTCTCCTGCCCTTGCCGTTTTCTGTATCCGGCGGACTCCATCGGAAGTCTGCAAGGCGGCTTTCTTCGCCGCCTGCTTCGCTGCCCTTCGTTCCATCTGCTTCTGCATCCGGGCTGTCAAGGCGTTGGAACTGGCCACCCGGAGCTTCTGCTCTGGCTGGATGCTGATCTTCACAGATGGAGGGGCGGTCTTAATAGTACGCCGCTGTATGGTCTTCGGCTCCAACCGTTTCCGTGGCTTTTCCTTGATCCGGATGCTTTCCGGCTGTTTCTGGCGGATGGCATTCTGCCTTGCGGTATCTTCGGCCTTGCTTTTCTGGTTTTGTCTTTTGATGGAAAGCGATCCACCTTCCGACATTTCCTGTCCATTCTGGATTCTTGGTGTCTCCCTAGCTGCCCGGATCTTCTGTTCTTTCGTTTTGACGGCATCTGAAATCGCCTTTTGCCGCTTGGCTTTCTGAATCTGGACTTCCTGGTTTTCCCGTTCCTTGACCTTCACACGGGATGCCCCCTGTTCCCGTTTTTTTTGCTTCGGTGCTTCCCGACTGACCGGATCGGGAGCCTGTGTGTCCCCTGTTCCTCTGGCGGCTTCTTTCTGCGCTTCTTTTTTACCAGTAACTCTCAGTTTGATCTTCTCGTAGGAAGTCTGTGCTGCTGTCTTTCCGGCGCTGGTTACAGTTCTGCCAGACTTTCTGGCAGCCCATTCCTCTGCGGATGCGACTTTTCCACTGGCATACTCGGATGGGGACTGTTCCCCCATGTCATTATCCCTGGCATTTGCGATGGTCTGGGACTTTTCCTTGCTCTCCAGTATGGCCGTCCGCATCAGCTCCTTCGGGATTCTGGAGGCAGGATTTTTAGTCTTTGGTTTTGTTGTGACTTCTTTGGTTTTGATATTCTTCATCTCTCACCTCCAGTCCCGGTCTGTACTGCTCTTACGCTTCGCCCGGCTTGGTCGTCATCAGACGGTACAGCTTTGTATTTCTTGGGAACGAATTTTCAAACGGCACCAGATTCCCGGAGCAGCGGATCAAACCGTGGCCGGCACCCACATTGGTGATGTAGGATAACTGGTTGTCCGAGATATTCAAAAGTGCCGCAAGCTCGTCCCGGTCGGTAGTTGCCTGATTCAAAAGGATCAGAAATTCACTGTTTGCCAGCATCAGACGGGCAGTATCGGATTTCAGAAGTTCCTCTACATTCTGGGTGAGCCCGGTTACAAATCCGGAATACTTACGGATACGCTTGTACAGGCGGTAGAAAAAGT
>OGPP01002484.1_pt1 | contig 10888 bp, 9 predicted proteins | sample 1553021 | NCBI WGS metagenome assembly OGPP01 (sample SAMEA2580217, study PRJEB22360) | human gut metagenome | biome: human gut; feature: human-associated habitat; material: faeces | place: Denmark | collected 2008/2010
CCGTCGACGCGCTCGCCGGTCTCGACGACCATGGTGCGCATGGCCTTCTTCTCGAGTTTCTTGAGCGCCACGGGGATCTCGCGCTCCCAGGCGGCCTGCTCCTCGTCGGTGAACTCGGCGCGGATGGACTCCTTCAGAGCCTCGACCTTACCGATGCGGGAAAGCTTGTCGGCGTCGCGCAGGGCAGCGGCCATCTCGTCGTAGTGGGCGAAGATGCGCTCCTGGACCTCCTCGACGGGCTGGTCGAGCGGGTACTCCTTCTTGACGATAGCGCCGTTGGCCTGCTCCCACTCGACGACGAACTCGTCTTGGGCCTGGCAGAAGGCAGCGAGGGCCTCCTGGCCAAACTTCATGGCGGCGAGCATGTCGTCCTCGGAGATCTCCTCGGCGCCGGCCTCGACCATCGAGATGAAGTCGGCAGAGCCGCCCAGTTCCAGGTCCAGGTCGGAGTTCTCGCGCTCCTCATAGGTGGGGTTGACGATAAACTCGCCGGTCTCCACGTTGCGGCCGATGCGCACGCAGGCAAGCGGGCCCTCGAAGGGCACGCCGCCGAGCGTCATGGCCAGAGAAGCGCCCATGACATTGATGACGTCGAAGGGGTTAACCTGGTCGGCGACGAGCGAGGTGGCGACGATATGCACCTCGTTGCGGAAGCCGTCCGGGAAGCTCGGGCGGATCGGGCGGTCGATCATACGAGCCGTGAGCGTGGCCTTCTCGCTGGGACGGCCCTCACGCTTGAGGTAGCCACCCGGGATGCGGCCGGCGGCGTACATCTTCTCGTTGAAGTCAACGGTCAGCGGGAAGAAGTCGTAATTCTTGCGCTCCTTGGAGACGACCACGGTGTCGAGCATCGTGGTGTCGCCCTGCTTGACCAGACAAGCGCCGGTGGCCTGCTTGGCAAGCTCGCCGGACTCGAAGGTGTAGGTCTTGCCGTACAGCTCAAAGGTCTTGGATACGAGTGTCATTGTTCTCCTTTACCCCACAGGCCCCTTGCCTGCGGGCTTCTCATGTGACGCGGGCCCCCTGCCCCCGCCACGCTTCAGAGCGTGATTGTTCACGCCCTTACACAAAAAGAGCGCCCCGCTGCGCAGGACGCTCTTAGCATGTACAAATCCTTTACTGGATGTTGTCGCGGATGCCCAGAGCCTTGATGAGCTCACGGTACTCGACGATGTCGTTCTTCTTGATGTACGAGAGAAGACGACGACGACGGCCGACGAGCATGAGCAGACCACGACGGGTGTGGAAGTCCTTCTGGTGGGACTTCATGTGCTCGGTCAGCTCCTTGATGCGCTCGGACAGGATGGCGACCTGAACCTTGGGGTTACCGGTATCGACCGGGGAGTTACCGAACTGGGCGGTCAGCTCCGCCTTGCGCTCTTTGGAAACAGTCATTGTTTCACCTTTCGTTTCGCGTCGCCCGCGGGCGACTCTATTCGCCTCGGACTGGGAAGCCGCCGGTGGAGCGAGCATCCAAGGTCGAGGTACCAACAGGTCGGTATGTTACCACAAGCGGCGCGCGCCTGCGCATCATCACCGACCCAACATGAATTCCATCGCACGGAGCCGCTGATCGGTGTGCGTGGCGGCCCAAACATGCGAAAGCCCCAGCAAAAAAGCAGCCGTATGCGGATCGATCCGCTCGCCCATAAGGGTATCGAACGTCATGGACATGAGGGCGCGCAGCCATGCGACCTCGCCGGTTGAGACCAACTCGGCGCCCGGAACGCTCGACGCGCATGAGCCGCACATGAGGCCGCCCGCCTGGGGCGAGAAATACGACAGCATAGGGTCTCCGCACAGCACGCATGCCGAGAAATCGGGTCGGTAACCAACATGCGACAGCAGTTTAAAGGCAAAAGCCGCCACGAGCAGGTCCATATGTGCCGAGTCGAACCCGCTGCCGACAAGCGTGAGCGCCCGCTGCGTGATGGCAAAGGTAAATGGATCCTCGGCATCCTCGAACGAGCACACGCGCGCAACCTCGGCAATCGCGCTGGCGGCACAGGTCGTCTCGTAGTCAGGAGCAGCACCGAGCGGCGCCTCCATAAGCTCCGCCTGAGAAACCACGTCGAGCGACCGCCCATGCGCGAGCAGCATATCGACGGTACAGAAAAGCTCGCAGCGGGCCGCAAGGCGACCGCCAGGCTTACGTGCGCCCTTGGCCACGGCACGCACCTGCCGCCCCTGCTCATCGAGCATCGTCAAGATCAGGTCGGTTTCCTTGAGCTTCGTCTTGTCGAGGACGAGCACTTTTGTGCGATATGTGCGAGAGCCAGCCATGAACGCCGAGGCTTAATCTTCGGCGTTATAGCCAAAGCGGCGGATCTGCGCCTCGTCATCGCGCCAGCCGGCCTTGACCTTCACGTCGAGCTCCAAAAAGACCTGGGTGCCAAAGATACGCTCAAGGTCACGACGGGCATCGATGCCGATATGCTTGATCATCTCGCCGCCCTTGCCGATGATGATGCCCTTCTGCCCCTCGCGCTCAACGTAAATCGTGGCGTGCACGCGCAGGACCTTCTTAGTCTGCTCGAGCGCGTCACAGATAACGCCCACGGAGTGAGGGATCTCGTCGCGGGTGCGACGCAGGACCTTCTCGCGAACAAACTCGGCCACGAGGGTCTCATCGGAAGCGTCGGTGCCCATGTCCTCGGGGAACCAGCGCGGGCCCTCGGGCAAAAAGTGAGCGACGGTCTCGATAAACGCATCGACGTTGAAGTTCTTGACCGACGACGTCACGATCTCGTCATCATATTCCATGAGCTCGTGAGCTGCCTTAAGCTGCTCCATGACCTGTGCGGGGTCGGCCTCATCGGCCTTGGTGAGCACCAGGACCTTCTTGGAACGAGCGCATCTGACGCGCTCGGCAACCCAGGCGTCTCCCCTGCCGATTGGTTTGGTGGCATCAATCAAAAACGCAACGACGTCTACGTCATTGAGCTCAAACAGGGCGCTCTTGTTAAGCTCGGAGCCCAGGCCGTCCTTGGGCTTGTGGATACCCGGCGTGTCAACGAAGACCAGCTGGTAGCCGGGGCGGTTGACCACGGCGCGCATACGGCGGCGGGTCGTCTGGGCCACCGGAGAGGTAATGGCGACCTTTTTGCCATAGCAGGCGTTGAGCAGCGTGGACTTGCCGGCGTTGGGGCGACCGACCAGGGCCACAAAGCCGCTGCGGAAACCGGGTTCCACGTCACCAAAGCCCGCGAGGCCCTCATCCTCGTCGCAAAGGGCATCGAGTTCCTCGTCGCTCATGCCCTCAAACGGGTCGAACTCCTCGACCTCGTCAAACGAATCGGCACCTTCAGCCTCGTTCAGGACCTCGTCATCCAAAACTTCATCGGTAGGCTGCATATTGTCGGACATGGGAATCCCTTTCTAAATAAAGTCGAGCGCGTGGGCAAAGACAAGCACGCCCACGATCGCGGCGGTAATGGAAAGAACGTATACAGAGGCGGCGGCGATATCCTTCGCGCGCTTGGCCAGTGGATGCAGCTCCTGGGTCGCGAGGTCGACAATCGCCTCCATGGCGGTATTGCACAACTCGCCGTGAATCACCAGGCCGCAGCAGATGATGACCGTAGCCCACTCGGCAATATCAAGCCCAACGATGCAGCCGGCAATGACGGTACACACGCCCGCCACGAGCATGACCTTGATATTGCGCTCGGTCTTGACGGCGGTGACGAAGCCCTCCATGGCGTATGAGAACGACTTTAAAAAGGACGGATGGTCCTTGTTCGATCCGGGAATCATAGACGGCTCCTAGTCGTGGGCATGATTGGTTATGGGGCCGACGTGGACGAGTTTGGGGTCCTCGCCGCGCTCAAGCGCCAAGTCGCGCAGGATGGCATCCTCGCGTGCCTCCATGACCTCGGCCTCGTCGTCCTCGATGTGGTCGTAACCCAGCAGGTGCAGCATTCCGTGCACAAGCATCAGTCGGCACTCATCGGCAGGTCTGTTGCCAAAGCCGGGGGCCTGGCGGGCAATAACCTGCGGGGCCAGGATAATATCGCCGAGCTCGAGCGTCTCGTCGGCGGGAATGTCCTCGTCAAAGGCCGAGTCGCATTCAAACGAGAGGACATCGGTGGTGCGGTCGATACCGCGCCACTCGTGGTTGAGCTCGTGCATCTCGTCCTCATCGACATACGAAAGGGAAATCTCGACCTCACGCTCAACACCCTCGGCGGCAAGCACAACCCCGCAGATGTGCTCCACCTCCTGGGCATCGAGCAGCGTATCGAGCTCGGCATCGTTGCTGATCAATACACTCAACGGGACTCCTTTCGATCGTGTGCGCGCTGCTCACGCGCATCGTCGTATGCATCATAGGCCTCAACAATACGGCCCACCAGGGCATGGCGCACCACATCGGCGCGCTCGAGGTGCGAAAATGCGACATCGTCGACACGGCCCAAAATCTGCTCAACGTCGGCAAGACCGCCGCGACGACCAACCAGGTCACGCTGGCTCAGGTCGCCGGTAATCACGAACTTGGAATTAAAGCCCAGACGCGTCAAGAACATCTTCATCTGCTCGGGCGTTGTGTTTTGTGCCTCATCGAGCACCACAAAGGCATCACTCAGCGTTCGACCGCGCATGTAGGCGAGCGGCGCGATCTCGATCACGCCACGCTCCATAAGCTCATCGATGCGTTCGCGATCCATCATGTCAAAGAGGGCATCATAGAGCGGGCGCATATACGGGTCGATCTTTTCCTCGAGGGTGCCGGGCAAAAAGCCCAGGTTCTCCCCCGCCTCGACAACCGGGCGCGTCAGGATCAGGCGGCCTACCTCATGGCGCTTGAGCGCGGCAACGGCGAGCGCCATGGCCAGATAGGTTTTACCGGTACCGGCGGGACCGAGGCCAAACGTGATGGTAGAAGAGCGGATGGCATCCACATAGCGCTTTTGGCCGAGCGTCTTGGGGCGGATAACGCGACCGCGATACGATAGCAGCACGTCATCGCGCAACGAAGAGGCATCATGCTCGCCGTCGCGCAGAACGGCCAGACAGCGCGAGACATCATCGGCAGAAAGCGTGCGCCCGGCAGCGGCCTCACGAAAGGCATGTTCGAAAAAACGCGCGACCAACTCAACCTCGTCCGGATCACCGCTCACGGCAACGCTGTCACCGCGGGCAACCACATGGGCGCGCACCAAGTTCTCGAGTGCACGAAGGACGCCGTCGCCGGCGCCCAAAACGCGCGAGGGGTCGATACCCTCGGGAACGGTAAGTCTAATCTTCGAGGCTTCCATGAACCTCCCTGCGTGCATGGACCAAGCCGGAATCATCGACTCCGATGATAGCAACATCGAGCAGGCACGGGGCTGCGAGTCCACAGGTATCATCGAGACGGGCATGATGGAACGAGCCGAGCGTCAAATTGTCGCCATACTCGAGCACCGCACGCTCGACCGTGCCCACGCGGCGGCGGGCATCGGCGATCGCAAGCTCCTGTGCGGCGGCGCGCATGCGACGGCTGCGTTCGGCCATGACCTCAGGGGGTACCTGGTCGGGCATGTCGGCGGCGAGGGTGCCGGGGCGCTTGCTATAGCGGAACACGTGCATGCGCGAAAAGCCCACGCGACGGCACAGCGCCAGCGACTCCTCGAACTCCTCGTCCGTCTCGCCAGGAAAACCGACGATGACATCGCACGAAAGAGACGCCTGGGGCAGATTAGCGCGAATCATGCGCACCGTATCCTCAAAGGCCTCGGCACTATAGGGACGACCCATACGATGCAGCGTCGCCGTGCAGCCAGACTGCACGGGAAGGTGCAAAAACGGCGCGATACGCTTCGGATAGCGAGCCATCACCTTGAGCAAGCGCTCGGAAATATCCATGGGCTCCACCGAGGAGATACGCACATGGGCGATCTCGGTGCGCTCCATGATGGCCTGGAGCAGCTCATCGATCTCGACATGTTCATCGGTCGCGCTCTTGCCGTCATAGGCGCCCAGATTCACGCCGGTCAGCACGACCTCGGGCACGCCGGCCTCCTGAGCTTCACGCACCTGTTCGAGCACGGACTCAACGGGCACGGAACGCTCGGGGCCGCGGGCCTTCCACACGATGCAATAGGTACAGCGGTGGTTGCAGCCATCCTGGATCTTCACGCCCAGCCGCGAACGACCGAGCGCATCGACCACGTCGCCATCGCTGCAGGCGGACACGCTATCGGATTCGACGCCCAGCACCTCGCAGACGCGCTCGGCGACGTCAATCTTGGACGGTTCGGCGATCACGCGATCGGAAAGCTCCAGCAGCTCCTCGGGATGCAGGTTGACGACGCAGCCGGTTACGACCACGTAAGGCTCGCCGGGATAGGCCAGGGCGTGACGGACGGCCTTGCGGGTCTTGGCCTCGGCCTCCCCCGTCACGGCACAGGTATTGATAACGATCAGTTCGGCGTCCCGGGGCTCCACCATCGCAAAGCCCAGGCGCATAAGATCGGCAGTGATACGGTCGGACTCAACCCGGTTGACACGACAACCGAGGTTGACGACGGAAATATGGGGTGCGAGCACACGGGCTCCTTAATCGAGGATGTCGTCGAGGGCACTCTTGATACGGTCGGTCACCGACTTCTTACCGGATGCGACGTCATCGCCCATCTCGTCGGCAAAGGCACGAAGCAGCTCGCGCTGCTTGTTGGAGAGATTGGTGGGAACGACCACGCGCAGCTGCACAATCAGACGACCGCGCGAGCCGCCACCGCCGATACGCGGCATGCCGTAGTTGTTGACGCTCACGGTGTCACCGTACTGTGTGCCGGCGGGAACCGTCACTTTAACGACCTCGTCAGGCATAATGCCCTCGACCTCAATCTCGCAACCGAGCGCGGCCTGCGCAATCGAGATATCGCTCACCAGATAGAGGTCATCGCCATTACGCTTAAAACGCTCGTGGTCGGCGACACGCACGTTGACGATCAGGTCGCCCGACGGCTCGCCACGAAGGCCGGCCTCGCCAAAACCACTCACGCGCAGCTGGCGACCGGTCGAAACACCGGCGGGAATATCGATGTCAATCTTTTCGTGTGAAGGCGTGCGGCCCTGGCCGTCACAGGTCTCGCAGGGATGATCGATGACCGTGCCTTCGCCGTGGCAGTCGGGACAGGGCGAAGAGGACTGAACCTGGCCCAGGAAAGAACGCTGGACCGTCGTCACATAGCCTGTGCCGTGACAGCGGCTGCACTGCTTTTCGGTCGCGCCCTCGGCCTTGCCGGTACCATTACAGTCATCGCAAGGGGCAAGGCGGTCGTAGCTGATCGTCTTTTTGCAGCCGAGCGCCGCCTCCTCGAGCGTCACCGAAAGGGAGATGGCCATATCGCGACCGCGACGGCGCTCGCGACGGCTGCGAGCGCCACCACCGGAGCCACCGCCAAAGAACGACGAGAACAGGTCGTCCATGCCCATGCCACCAAAGATATCGTTGATGTCGACATAGCCAGAGCCACCGGGGCCGTCAGCGGTGCCGTAACGGTCGTAGTTAGCACGCTTCTGCTCGTCGGAAAGAACGGAATAGGCCTCGTTGAGCTCTTTGAACTTGGCCTCGGCCTCGGGGTCGTCCGAAACATCCGGGTGTACCGTACGGGCTTTCTTTAGAAACGCGCGCTTAATCGTCCGCGCGTCGGCATCCTTGTCAACGCCAAGTACCTCGTAGTAATCCCTATTTTCCGACACGACCGAATCCTTCCAACTTTCATTATTGTCACAGTGCGTCCTATACCCAAGCTGGGCCGGGCGCAAACAGAGGGTTTGATGTTATTGCATTCCGTACGGCGAAAGCACGGCCCGCTGCGAGCAGCTCGCGAACCAAACCGACACGAGCGCGAACATAAAACCGTTGGCAAATCCATTGGCAAACTGCATCGCGCCGCGCTTCCACCACAGCAGACTGCGATGAAGCACTCCGTCCGACAGCACCATGAACAAGCCCATGGCAAACGGAATGAAGCACATCATGGCAAAGGCGGAGAACACGCCCGAGATGGCCGACAGCACCAAAAACGGAGCGATGATGCCCATAAGGTAGAAGCCGGTGCGAGCCTTACCCTCCAGGCGCTCGGCCTCAACGTGCGCACGACCGACCAGATCGCCGCCCGAAGCGCCGTTCGTGCCGGCGTGACCCATGTTGGGGATGCGCACCTCGTCGCCATCATGCGTGCCGGCGGGAAACTCAATCGTCTGCTCGGAGGTTACGCGGGTACGGCCGCTGCCACCGCAATCGGGGCACGGGTCGGCAACGACCTTGCCGGAACCGCCGCACTCAGGACAAACCGTCTGGAACGTGCCCGCACCAAACAGGAAGGACAAGTCGACGTCGATGTGGCCGCGGCCACCGCAGCTCGGACAGGTGTGGGCATGCTCTGACGAAACGGAGCCCGATCCGCCACAATGTCCGCAGGTGTCAAAGCGGGTGTAGCGAACGGTCTTGTGGGCACCGCCCTTGGCCTCCTTGGCGTCGAGCTTGATATCGACGACCACGTTGGCACCACTCTCGGGGTTGTAGGCCGCCTGGCCGCGACGGGGCTGGCCCCAGGCGCCCCCGAAGGGGAAACCGCCATCAAAGGGATTGCCGTAACCGGCGCTGCCGGCATAGCCACCGCCATAGGGCGAAGCCGTCGGTGCACCGGCAAAGGGATTACCCGACCGCATGGCGTCGTAACGCGCACGCTTCTGCTCGTCCGAGAGCACGGCGTAGGCCTCGGAAACCTCTTTAAACTTCTCCTCGGCATCCGGCTCCTTATTGACGTCCGGATGGAGCTTACGGGCCTTTTGCTGGAAAGCCTTTTGAATATCACGCGAGGTGGCGTCCTTGGAGACACCCAAGATCTCGTAGTAATCTTTTTCGTTCATCGTCGCCATGCGCGGCAACCTCCTGCTCACAGCAGCGTATATATTGCGGTAATTCTACCCGAGCGGCCTAAGCTAGACCCCAAAACAGCTCGAACAGAACATTTCCATCGAGCCAACCCAGGTGGGTCGGCGCCAGGCGGGCACAGATGCGGCCGGTGACGACATCGTCAGAGGCAATAGGCCCCGCATGGGTATCACCGTTCTCGGGCACCCAAGTGGCAAGCCCAAGCTCAAGAGCGCGGTCACAGGCCGCTGTCAGTTCATCGGCAGGGATGACACGAGCCGCGTGAACCAACAGATTGGACGCGACGCCGCGCGTCATGCGACAAGCGAGCATCAGATCCTCGGCTGCCGCCTCGCGATGCGTCAGGTACTCGACCCCAAACGTCGTCGCGCCATCATCACGTTGCACCAGACGCACGCGGTGCGCATCGCCGCGAGCGGGAACGTCAGGAAACAGCCCGGCCAGGCGATCGAAATCCTCGGCATCGAGCATACCCGCGGCAGAACGACCCAAACCCAGATAGCCCCGACCAGTCCAGTAGGCGATATTATGAGCGCATTCATGCCCATCGAGCGCGTAGCTCGCGACCTCATACGGATGGTAGCCCGCCGAACTCAGCCGTTCGCGCGCAACGTCCATGCATGCGGCTTGGAAATCGTCGTCGGGCTCGAGCGACTCGTCACGGCATGCCATGCGGTAAAGCGGCGTGCCCTCCTCGAGCGTGAGCGGATAGACCGACACATGGTGCGGGGCCGCCGCAAACACGCCATCGAGCGTGTACTGCCAGCTCGCCATAGTCTGTCCGGGAAGCCCGCACATAAGGTCGCACGACACATCGAGCCCAACATCCTTCACCGTCGCGATAGCCTTAAGCGCCCGTTCGGCATTATGGATGCGGCCAATGACAGCCAACTCGGTATTGTCGAGGGGCTGCACGCCCAGAGAGATGCGTGTGACACCAACCTCGGCAAGCGCAGCGGCAAGCTCGGAGGTCAGCGACTCGGGATTGGCCTCGCAGGTAAACTCAATGGGCTTGCACCACATGGAGATACGGCGGGCAAGTTTCACCAGGCGCTCCCCTGCCAGCGACGGGGTGCCGCCGCCTACGTAGACAGTGCGGATCTGCCTGAGCGCCCCAGCGTTGCCAAAGGCATCGAGCCGCGTATACAGGTGCTCAAAATAGGCATCGAGCGCGGCATCCAGGTCGCACGGGGCCAAGCTTTGCGAGTCAAAGTCGCAATAGCGGCATTTTTGAGCGCAAAACGGCACGTGCACATACAGCGCGGTAACGGCCACCGTTAGGCCTCCAGCGGATGAGCGGGCACCGACTCACCGCCGGCAAGCGCGGCCTCGCAGGCCACCACGTCGCGCTCGATATCATCGACCAGCGCCATAAACTCCTCATACGTGGAGCAGCGCACCACCCGAGCGCGCCAGGCGGCGGCATGGGGCATGCCCTTTAAGTACCAGCTTGCATACGTACGGGCGCGTGACATAAGCGGCAGAAGCTCGTGCGTCAACGTCAGGTGCTCACGCAGAGCCTCCAGGCGCTCGACCGAGGAGCGAGAAGGAACCGGCGTGCCATCGAATGCAAGGGCTCGGGCATCGCCGAACACCCACGGATTGCCGTAGATGCCGCGCGCGATAAACACCGCACTGGCACCTGAGCCGCTCAGACGCTCAGCAGCGTCCTCGGCCGAGAACACATCGCCCGAACCAATCACGGGAATCTCAACAGCGTCGGCAACCTCATCGACGACAGACCAATCGGCCTGGCCCGTATAGAGCTGCGTGGCACAACGACCGTGCACGGCAACTGCAGAGGCGCCCGCCCCTTCGAGCATCTGGGCAAACGTTGCGGCGTTGCGATCCTCGGCATAATAACCCTTGCGGATCTTCACGGTCACGGGAACATGCGCCGCGCCCACCGCTGCCTCGACAATCTTCTCGGCCAGGTCGGGCGTGCGCATAAGCGCCGAGCCCTCGCCCTTAGTAACGACCTTGCGAGCCGGACAGGCC
>OGPP01002488.1_pt1 | contig 10874 bp, 9 predicted proteins | sample 1553021 | NCBI WGS metagenome assembly OGPP01 (sample SAMEA2580217, study PRJEB22360) | human gut metagenome | biome: human gut; feature: human-associated habitat; material: faeces | place: Denmark | collected 2008/2010
CTCCGGCGGCTGCCATAGTGACCTTTACCGATATTTCCAGTCTGTCGCCGGGGATAACCGGGCGCACAAACTTGAAATCCTTGACCTTCAGCAGGACGTACAGCTTGTTTTCATCGGAAGCGGCGGCGTCCGGGGCGATAACGAGGCTGCAAAGCTGCGCCGCGCTCTCGATGAGCAGGACTCCGGGCATTATCGGGGTCTCAGGGAAGTGTCCCATGAAGTACGGCTCGTTGACGGAAACGCACTTGATACCCTTAGCGGATTCATTCGGGACAAGCTCGGTGACGCGCTCTATCATCTGGAAAGGCGGGCGCTGCTTTATGCGCTGATTGATCTCAAGAAGATTCATCATAAGCTGAGACCTCCGTCAAGCACGATTACCTGTCCGGTGACATACGCGAAAGCGTCGGAGCAGAGCTGTGCAACTACGTCAGCAACTTCCTTAGCGGTGCCAAGGCGGTGCATCGGGATAGCCTTTAGGTATTCTTCCTTCTTGTCCTCGGGGATAGCGTCGAGCATTTCGGTTTCGATGAAGCCGGGAGCGACTGCGTTTACGCGGATACCGCGGGGAGCAAGCTCCTTTGCGAGGGTCGCCGTCATGGAGTTGACCGCGCCCTTCGTAGCGCTGTAAACGCCCTGTCCGTCAACGGCGAGAATGGAGCTTACAGAGGAAACGTTGATTATAACGCCCTGCTTCTTGCTCATCATCTTGAGCGCCGCCTGCTGTGCGCAGTGGAAGTATCCCTTGATGTTGATGTCCAGGCTTCTCGTGAGGGAATCTTCGTTTATCATCAGCAGGAATGCGTCGTCGACTACGCCGGCGTTGTTGACCAGAACGTCAAGTCTGCCGAAAGCCTTGTGAGCCTCGCGGAACATGTTCTGAACTTCCTTGAGGTCGGCGGTGTTCGCCTTAATTGCAACCGCCTTCTGACCGAGCGCTTCTATCGCGGAGACTACCTCCTGCGCCTTAGCCTCGTTAGAGTTGTAATTCACTACTATATCGTAGCCGCATTCCGCCAGGCGAAGCGCGCACGCCTTGCCTATTCCGCGGGAAGCGCCGGTTACCAGTGCTACCTTTTCCATTTGTCCTCCTTAAAAACGATTCGGAATCCGGGGTCTGTTAGACCGTTCCTTTGTACGGGATTCCGGTGCCTGCGTTCAGCGGCGACACCATAATTCCGCATTCCGAATTCCGAATTCCGAATTTGAAATATTACGCTTTCCTGAGCACCACAGCGGAATAAGAACCGCCTGCGCCCCATGCCGCCGCCAGTACATACTTGTAACCGGAAACGTCCACGTCGGCAGCCTTGCCGCCGATGTAAGCCTTAGCGGAGCTTCCAAGCTTACCCGCGAGGAGCTTCGCAGCGTAAGCCGCCTGCTCTGCGCCCGCGGCAGCCCTTGCCTCGCCGATGGTCTCCCTTACCGCGAAAACAGGGATATCTCTGCCGAATACCTTCTTGTAGGTGGAAAGCTCCAGCTCGTCGATGGTCTTGTGACCGTTCGCGAAGCCGCTTACCGCGTCGATGTCTGATACGGAGATACCAGCGTCAGTGCATGCAGCCTCTACAGCCTTTGCGAGTGCGTCCTCAGAGCCGCTTACCGTGCCGAACTCAACGGCGTGGTGAGCCATGGCGCAGCCCGCGACCTCGGCGTACTTCACGGCGCCGCGCTTTTCAGCGGAGGAAGCCTTCTCAACTATGAGGGATACCGAACCCTCGCCGAGCACGAAGCCGGGCTTCTCAAGAGAATAGGGCTTTGTCTCAGCCAGCAGACCCAGCTTGCCGTAAAGCTCTGCGTCCACGTCGGTATTTTCGTCTGTGCCGCTTGCTACCATGATGTTCTCGCTGCCGTTGTGGAGTACGTCAGCGGCGTAGCAGATACTCTGTAAGCCAGCCTGAACGCTGTTCGCAACGGTCACGTTGTAGCCCTTGATACCGGCGAAAATGCTGAAATATCCGCCTGCGGCGTTATAAACTGTGTTCGGGAAGGAGAACGCGCTGCCGTTTGCAGTGCCGCCCTCTACTACCGCCTTCTGGAAGCCTACGATCTCGGTCATCGGGCCGTCGGACGTGCCGACTACTATGCCGATGTCGTTCTCGTTGCTCTCGTCGATGGTGATATTGCCGTCGGCGAGCGCTCTCATGCCGCTTATCAGCTGTATCTGGCTGAAGCGGTCGAGCTTGCGGTAGAACGCCATCTTTATGCCGTGCTCCTTGTAGTCGTCGGAGGTGATGGAAGCGCGGATACCCTTGCCTTCTTCCTCTGTGCTGCCGACTACCTCGCCGATACCGGTGATGTAGAGCTTCTCGCTATTTGTATTGTCGGGAATTTTGTGAGGCTTCTTAGCAAATACGATGCTTGCGTTGTTGCCGCCGAACGCAAAGGAGTTGGAAACCGCGTAGTTAACGGGCTTCTCGCGCTTGGTGTTCGGAACGAAATCTATATCCCCTGCCTTTTCCTTCAGCATTGCAAGGTCCTCGTCGGAGTAGCCGATTGTCGGAGGTACAACGTCCTCGCATACGGACTTGACGGTCAGCACTGCTTCGATGGAGCCTGCCGCGCCCAGGCAGTGACCTGTCATGGACTTGGTGGAGCTTACGGAAAGGTGCTTGTTCTCGTCAAACAGGGTGTGCAGAGACAGGAACTCAGCCTCGTCGTTCTTTGCGGTTCCGGTTCCGTGGGCGTTGATGTAGTCGATGTCGGTGAACTCCAGACCGGAGGTCTTCACCGCGCGTCTGATGGCGCTCATCTGTCCCTGTCCGTCGGGGCGGGGAGCGGTGATGTGGTGCGCGTCAGAGCTTACACCGGAGCCGAGTATCTCGCAGTAGATCTTAGCGCCGCGTGCCTTTGCGTGCTCGTAGCTCTCTACGATAAGTATGCCTGCGCCCTCGCCGAGGGTGATGCCGTTGCTGTGGTTGAACGGGGAGCATGCGTCAGCCGCGAGAGCGTGCAGCGCGTGGAATCCCGCGAACGCCAGCGAAGAAAAGCTGTCGGAGCCGCCCGCAACGAATGCGTCAGCCTTACCTGCGCGGATAAGGTCAGCGGCATAGGAAAGGCTCATCGTGCCCGCAGCGCAGGCGTTTACGATGTTGGCGGTCGCGCCGTTCAGCCCGAAGTGCTTCGCAACGTTGTTCGCGATGGCAGCAGCAGGCATTCTGAGAATATCGGACGGCTTTGCGGAGCCGGTCTTGAATTCGTCGGTGTAGTACTTGTCAATGCTTGCGGCGCCGCCGACGCAGTTGCCGACGATAACGCCTATGCGGTCGGAATTATCCGCAGTCACGGTGTAGCCTGCGTCCGCAAGAGCCTCGCCCGCCGCCTTTATGCACAGCAGGGAGCTGCGGTCGTAGTCCTCGCCTGAAAGCTGCTCGGAGCTTTCAGCTACCTCGGCGCCCTTGTTTGCGTAGCAGCCCTCGGTGCTCACCGACTGTACCTCGCGGATACCGGTGATACCGTTTGAAGCCGCGCTCCAGCACTTGTCGGTGCCGTCGCCTAGCGCGCAGATAAGTCCCAGACCTGTTACAACGATCCTTCTGTCGCTCATATTACTCACCCATGTGTTCCTCAACGTACTTTGTGAGGGTCTCGATGGTCTGGAAGTTCTCTCTTGCAGCGCCTGTCATCTGTACGCCGAACAGGTTGTCGATACCTGCGATGATCTCGATGGAGTCGATGGAGTCGAGTCCGATGTCGTCGCCAAACAGCTCGCTGGTGTACTCCAGCTCGTCAGCGGGGATTCTCAGGTTCTCTACCAGCATGTTCTTGATCTTTTCTGCGATCTCTGTGTTCATAATTAATACCTCTCAAAATAAAATTTGTCTTGCGGATTTCCCGCGTGTTTACTTGTTTTCTGCCGGAGCATAGCTTTCGGAATAGGTATCCGTTTTGCCGTATTTCTGCTCCAGGATCCCGTAAAGCCGCTTTGTTTCGTCCTCTGCCTGCTTCATGAGCTGCTTTGCGTACTGCGAGTGCCGCATGTTATCCGGGCATTTGCTCTCGATGGGGGTTCCGACCAGCAGCCGCTGCCGCTTTCCGAACACCATATGATAGCCGCCGTAGATAGCCGCCGGGACTACGCATGCGCCGGTCGAAGCGCACACCAGCGCCGCGCCTGGCTTGAACTTCTCGATTTTTCCTTCCCTGGCGATACCGCCTTCCGGGAAGATTATCAGAGAACCGCTGCGGCGGATTATCTCCTCCGCGGTGGTGTACCAGCTAGCGTCCGCGCCGTCAAGGTCGATGGGGAAGCACCTGCACCAGCCTATCATAGTGCCGACGCCTTTCTTTTCGAACCAGCTCTTTTTTACGAGGACATAGGGCTTGTACCGCCCCAGCACCGCGCCGGTGTAAGCTCCGTCGAAATGGTGCGTGTGGTTGAACACGAACACCGCGGGCTTTCCTTTGAGCTGCTTCTTAACGGACTTGTCGACCCACTCTACCTTTGGTCTGAACAGGAAATATACTATCCAGGTGATTATCACCTGATATATTTTTCCCCAGAGGGACTGATTCAAGGGGCTTTTCTTGTCGTTTTGCATTATACGCTCCCTTCGTGTACTGCCGTTCAGCAGCACCTGTATGTAATTATACCTGGATTTCCTTTTTATTTCAATGGACATTCCGCACCACTTAGCCCCATAAGGGACAGTTTGTTGCATTCCTGTTGCGCAACAGTCAGAACACAACGTTTTTTCTCCGAAATCAACAAAAACCGTCCGCGGCTTCCGGCAAAATTGGTGATTTTTCCTCCGGAACCAGACTGTAAACGCGCACGCCGGATTTGTTCAATATTACTAATAAATACACCCGATTTTCGGTTTTAAAGTAAAATTCCACGATAAAAAAAATGTTAACGTTTTCAGCCCTTGTAAATTTCGCCGCAATATTGTATACTAATTTATAGCGGCTTGTACTTTCCGAAACGTTCATCTGCGGAAAGTGCTTAGTAAAGCCGGAATAACCAACTGCGAGGGGCAGACCCCCCTCGGCTCCCCACCGGAGCAAGCAAGGAAGGAAGGGCACTGATGAAATTTGGTCATTTTGATGACAAAAACCGCGAGTATGTAATTACCTCGCCCCGTACTCCCTACCCGTGGATAAACTACCTCGGAACCCAGGGTTTCTTCTCTCTGATATCCAACACGGCAGGCGGCTACAGCTTCTATAAGGACGCTCGTCTGCGCCGTATCACCCGTTACCGCTACAACAACGTCCCGATAGACATGGGCGGCAGATACTTCTACATCAAGGACGGCGACACAATCTGGAATCCCGGCTGGTCCCCTGTAAAGACTGAGCTTGACAGCTACGAGTGCCGTCACGGTATGGGCTACACCATCATCACCGGCAGAAAGAACGGGCTCAAGGCTGAGGCTACATTCTTCGTTCCGCAGAACTACGACGGCGAGGTACAGCAGCTTGTTCTCACAAACGAGAGCGGCTCCGCAAAGACCTTCAAGCTGTGGTCCTTTGCAGAGTGGTGCCTCTGGGACGCTCAGGACGACTGCACCAATTTCCAGAGAAACTTCTCCACCGGCCGTGTTGAGGGAGTAGGCTCCACCATCTACCACAAGACGACCGCCGCGACCACTTCGCATTCTACACCGTTAACGACTCCATCGACGGCTACGATACCGACCGCGATTCCTTCATCGGCCTGTACAACGGCTTCCACAACCCGCAGGCTGTCCTGGACGGCAAGGCTAACAACTCCTTCGCCGACGGCTGGTCTCCTATCGCTTCCCACTACAAGGAGATCACTCTTGCCGCAGGCGAGAGCAAGACCCTCGTATTTATCCTCGGCTATGTTGAGATGCCCGCTGCTGAGAAGTTCGAGGCTGACGGCAAGACCATCAACAAGGTAAAGAGCAACGCGATGATCGAGAAGTACAACACTCCCGAGAAGGTCGCTGCAGGCCTTGCAGAGCTGAGAGAGACATGGGACAAGCTGCTCGGTATCCTCAACGTTGACACACCTGACGACAAGGTAAACCGCATGGTCAACATCTGGAACCAGTACCAGTGCATGGTAACATTCAACCTGTCACGTTCCGCTTCCTACTTCGAGAGCGGTATCGGACGCGGCATGGGCTTCCGTGATTCCAACCAGGACGTTCTCGGCTTCGTTCACCAGATCCCCGACAGAGCAAGAGAGCGTATCATCGACATTGCTTCCACACAGTTCCCGGACGGCGGCTGCTATCACCAGTACCAGCCCCTCACCAAGAAGGGCAACGCTGATATCGGCGGCGACTTCTCCGACGACCCGCTGTGGCTCATTCTCTCCGTTTCCGCATACATCAAGGAAACCGGCGACTGGAGCATTCTCGATGAGATGGTGCCTTACGACAACGATATGTCCGTTGCACAGCCCATGCTCGAGCACCTGAAGGTTTCCTTCTACCATATCGTAAACAACCTCGGTCCGCACGGTCTGCCCCTCGCAATGCGTGCAGACTGGAACGACTGCATCAACCTCTCCTGCTACTCCGATACTCCCGGCGAGTCCTTCCAGACCTACACCAACCCGAAGTTCAAGGCGGAGGGCGGCTACTCCAAGGTCGCTGAGTCCGCATTCGTGGGCGCACTGTTCACCTACGCAGGTCCGAACTACGTTCAGATACTCAACCACCTCGGCAAGACCGACGAGGCTGCAAAGGCCCAGGCTGAGATCGACAAGATGAAGAAGGTTATGATGGATTCCGCTTGGGACGGCGACTGGTTCCTCAGAGCGTACGACGCGGAGGGCAAGAAGATGGGCTCCAAGGAGTGCGAGGAAGGTCAGATCTTCATCGAGCCGCAGGGCTTCGCTATCATGTCCGACATCGACGCTGAGGCTTCCAAGAAGACCCTCAAGGCTATCGACGAGCGACTTAACACCCAGTACGGTCTGGTGCTCAACAACCCGGCATTCACAAAGTACTATATCCAGTACGGCGAGATCTCCACATATCCGGGCGGATACAAGGAGAATGCAGGTATCTTCACACACAACAACGCATGGATAATCTGTGCCGCTGCATACGCAGGCGAGGGCGACCAGGCGTTCAAGTACTACTCCGAGATCGCTCCGGCGTTCACTGAGGATACTTCCGACATTCACAAGACCGAGCCGTACGTTTACGGTCAGATGATCGGCGGTAAGGACGCCGGCGCTGATATCGGCAAGCAGGGCGACAACTTCGGTCAGGGCAAGAACAGCTGGCTGACAGGTACAGCGGCATGGAACATGGTCGCTATCTCCCAGTACATTCTTGGTATCGCAGCAGACTTCGACGGTCTGAAGATCGACCCGTCAATTCCTCACGAGTGGGACGGCATGAAGGCTACACGTCAGTTCCGCGGCGCTACATACGACATCACCGTTAAGAACCCGAACCACGTTTGCAAGGGCGTTAAGAGCATGACTGTTGACGGCAAGGCTGTTGACGGCAATGTTATCCCTGTAATGGACGGCGGAAAGCACACCGTTGAGGTCGTTCTCGGCTGATGACCCGATGACCAGAACATAAATACAAGAGCGCCGGGGCTTATGCTCCGGCGCTTTATTTGAAATTGGAGGTGCGGAATGTTCAGAGGAACGATACTGCTTATAGACCGGTTTTCCAGAATGAACACGCTGATAAACAGCTACCTGTCCGCTTCGGGCTTCGTGGTGGAGTGCATGCGCTCCGTTGACGATCTTCGAACGGTCAGGCTGAACATGATACATCTTGCGCTGCTTGATATCGACACCGCCGGCGGAAGGCTCAAGGAAATCCTCGAGCAGATGAAATCAGCGGGAGTTCCCGTGATAGTGCTGACCTCCGAGAGCGACCACGCCGGGAGGCTCTCCGCGCTGGAGCTGGGCGCGGCGGACGTAATGAGCCGCCCTCTGGACATTGCGGAGCTTGTCGCAAGAATACGAGCGGCGCAGGCGCGTACGCAGGTGTCTGTCACTGGATTTGACCGACCGCCTGTGAGCTTCGGAGGGCTTACCGTGGATATTTCGAAGTACCGCGCCGAGCTTGACGGCGAGCCGCTGAATATCTCCCCGAAGGAGACCGCCCTGCTGTACCTGCTGATAAGCAGTCCGGATACGGTATTCAGCCGCGAGGAGCTTTCGCGCCAGCTCAGAAGCTCCGGGCATGCCTCGGAGCGCACGGTGAATGTATTCATAAGCCGTCTGAAAAAGGCGATAGGCCGTTACAGCGCGAATATAGTTTCAGTGCGCGGCGTCGGGTACAAATTCGACGGCAGTGTTGAATAATGGTCATCTCTAAAAACCTTGTTTGAGTGAAAATGTGTATAGCACACCGCCTGCTTCTTCAAACCTCCTCGTAAGGCATACAGCCTTACTTCGTCGGCTTTCATCGCATTCGGCGCACTCTACCCATTTTCCCTTTTCAAACCGGTTTTTAGAGGTGACCTAATAAAAGGGGCTGTCCGAAAACAGCCCCTTTTGTATTTGTTTATTCCTCGCTGGTGTTGAACTGGCTCTGGTGCTTGGTGAAGAAATCCACCCTGGGCTCCAGGAACTTCAGCTTGTGATCCTTTCCGCCGGTGAAATCGGAAATGGTGTCGAAGATCTTGTCCCAGCTCCAGAAACTCTTGTCGAGCTGGAGGTACTCGAGTATCATCTCGGTTCCCTGCGGAGCCATCGGGTGCAGCAGCACAGCCGCCGTACGTATCATGTGGAACACCTGAATGAGCGCGCGGCGTCTTGCCTCGTTGTCGTCTGCCTTGTCGGCGTCGCCGAGGTTCTTTGCCATGTACTTGCTTGCCTTTCTGATGTAGCTGTCAAGTACATAGGTCGCCTGGTGGAACTCAAAGCGGTACATGAAGCGCTCGTAATCCAGGATCGCCTTCTTCGCGTCGGCGAGCACCTGCTCGTCTACCTCGCCGACCGGCATTACTCCGTCAAAGTACTTCTGAACGGAATAGATGCAGGTGCGGATAATGCGGTTGAATACGTTGGAGAGCAGGAATCCGTCCTTTACTACGGGATCCGGATCTTCCGGCTTTGCGTTGGGATTGTAGGGCTTCGGCATGAAGCTTACGCTGCGCTGACCAAGACCTAAGCCGAGGAAGTGCATGCGGAGCTGCTCGGGGGTGTAGAAGTCCAGAAGATCAGCAGCCATCGGGGGCTTTATCGCGCCGGAGCTGGAAGCCTTCTTATCGAGGAACAGAATGTGGTTGTTCGCGCACAGTATCGGGAGCTGCATTTCTCCTTCGGGCGGGTCAATGGTGTTTTCGCCTTCCTTGAGGCCCATGAACATCGCCATTTCAGCCACACCGTAGAAGTAGATGTTGTCGGCGCCGATGAACTGATATACGTTAGCGTCCTTGCTGCACCAGAAATCCTTCCACTCGTCGGGATTCCTGCCCTGCTGCTCGAGCGCCGCCTGAGTGAAGGAGATAGGCGCCCAGAGGGACTCCGGCCATACCCAGATGGTCAGCGGATCTTCGCCCTCAAGCACCGGAGCGGGAACGCCCCACTCGATGTTGCCTGTAAGTCTGAACGGAACCAGGGTTTTACCGGTGCGGTAGCGTATTCCGTTCGCAGAGAGTATCTCGGTAGCCTTGTTCATCTCGTCGAGTTCCTTGAACTTGATGGTGAAGCTGGGCTTTTTCTTTTCCTCTATGAACTCGTGCTCCGGAAGCTGATCCTTGACTGCGTTGTAGCTGTCCAGAAGCTCGTTCTTGATGTGTACCACTGGGTCAGCGAGGAACTCTGAGATAGTGCTGGAAACGAGCTGACGCACGTTCTTCTGCCTGGATATCTTCGCAACGTATTCCTTGAGCAGCTTGTTGTACGCCGGAAGGTCGAAGTACCAGTTCTCGACGTCCTTCATTATGGGCGTGTCGCCGGTGAGGGTGCTCTTGGGGTTGATGAGGTTTTCCGGCATGTACTGATGACCGAGGTCGCACTCGTCGGCGTATGCCTTTTCGCTCTGGCAGCCGTCCACCGGGCACTTTCCTATTACCTGTCTGCCGTTGAGAAAGCAGCCCGCCTTCTCATCGTAGAACTGCTTTGTGCTGATACGGTGCAGATGTCCGTTTTTATATAATGTGCGGATAAACCAGTCGGATACCTTGTTGTGTATCTCGGCTGTTCTTCCAAGTCCGGAAGCGCCGAATATATTCAGGCTTATCATGTAGTCGTCGAGGGTCTTTTTCTGAGCCTTGTGGTTTTCCTCAACAAAGTCGTGGATAGTTCCCTTGAAGCCCTGCTCGGCGACCAGCTTGCGGTAGCTCTCCGCGATAGGGGAGCCGTAGCAGTCCGTGCCGGATACGAAAATTACATTTTCGTCGCCCAGCCTGTCGCGCAGGAATCTTGCGTATACGTCGGCAAATACGAACACGCCGCCGATGTGCCCGAAGTGCAGCTTCTTATTTCCGTAGGGCATTCCTCCGGTGATTATAGCGCGCTTGGGGAACTCCGGACGGGGTGCCTCGTGCTTTACAAATTCCTTTTTCTCTTCGCTCATTGTGTCAGTTTCCTTTCTTGTGAAGGTTATCCGTTTCCTTTCCATAGGCCGCCCTCAAAAGCCTTGTGTGAGCGTAGGCGTGCGCTTTGCATATCACATCGGTTTTCAGGGGTTTTCCGTATTTTATCCGGATTTATTTGTAATCTATATGATACCACATAATTGCAAAAAAATCAAGACCAGTGCAATAAAAATGCGTTTTGCCTATTGACAAAGCTGCTATTGTATGGTATAATAACTGTACCAACACAGATAATACAGTTAATACAGAACGGTACACGCCGAAAGGAGGAGTGAAAATGCTCAACATAAGGCTGGAGGGGAAGCTGCCCATCTATGAGCAGCTTATTCTTTCTTGCCCACTCAAAAAGCTCACGAAACCCGGATGTCGGATATGCTTTC
>OGPP01002498.1_pt1 | contig 10853 bp, 8 predicted proteins | sample 1553021 | NCBI WGS metagenome assembly OGPP01 (sample SAMEA2580217, study PRJEB22360) | human gut metagenome | biome: human gut; feature: human-associated habitat; material: faeces | place: Denmark | collected 2008/2010
AAAAAAATAGAAGGCTACGGTCTGTTTAGCTATCAGTATCTTGATTGTCAGAATAAAAAATATCATTTTGATGCAGAGCAATTTTCTGCAAAAAGGAAAAAAATTTTAAATCAGATTGTAAAATCCTTTAAAAACAATTCATAGGATCTGTTTGAAAAACAAAAAACGACATCCTTCAACAAATTTCATTCCACTATTGGTATATCTATGATATATTGAAAAAGAGAAAATATTCTTGAAAAATTACATTTGGAGGGGAAAACATGAAGAAAACAAAATTACGACTGTTGTTACTCTTACTTTTTATTGGAGGACTTATTATCCTTCCACAAAAAACCAAAGCTGCTGATATTATTCCGGTAAATATTTCCGTAAAATACGGACAAACAGAAGCTCGAACCATTTTTGATATGATTAATGAGATGCGAACAAACCCTTACGATACGTGGTGTTGGGATGCATATGACAATGAAAAAATCCCTTGTCCGAACTTAGAAGAACTTAAGTATGACTACGATCTTGAACGAGTAGCTATGAAACGTGTTGCGGAAATCGCATTATCTTATGAGCATGAACGTCCAATGGGGGGTAAAGTTTGGGACATTTATAATGAAGAAAACATTAACTGGCTTGCAGCCGGTGAAAATATCTCTGTCGGTCATACAACGGCTGCCGAAGCAAATTTGGGTTGGAGAGAAGATGATGAGCCTTATGCTGGACAGGGACATCGTAGAAACATGCTTTCTTCCGATTATAATTGTGTCGGAATTGGCCACGTTTATTATAATGGAGTACATTACTGGGTAGAAGTATTTGCAAATAGACCGGAGATAAATACAACGGAAATTCCGGCAAACGACAGTACAGAAACGGTTTCAGTTTCTGTAGATAAAAAGAAAATCAAAACGGTCGATGTAACATTTGACCAGGATGCCTATTCCTTACGAATAGGAGAGAACATAACACCAATAATTACAGAGACCAGAATAGATGTTGTTAATTTCTCGTCACAGGGAAGAGGCTTAGCACCTGTTCTGGATACCCCTGTTGTCTCAATAGACGATTCCTCAGTAGCATCCTATAACAATAATCAGCTTTCTGGTTTAAAGGAGGGTACAACAAATCTGAGTGCAACCCTTTATGGTATGACTGCATCAGGTTCGACAGTATCTGTCCATGATTGTAAGAATCATTGGGACACTGGAAAAGTTACTAAAAAGTCAACATGTACAGAACCTGGAGAAAAAACTTTTACCTGTAGCATCTGTAGGCAAACTACAAAAAAAGAAAGCGTTCCTGCAACTGGACATAATTATGCGTCAGCCTGGACTACAGATATAGCTGCAACCTGTGAAAAAACAGGTACAGAAAGCCGCCATTGTCAAAATGAAAACTGTACAGCAACAACAGAGCAAAGAAGTATTGCTGCTTTAGGTCATAACTGGAAAGATAATGGAGACGAAACTGCTATATGTACTCGTAACGGATGTAAGGCAACACATACTCATGCATGGGATTCTGGAACAATAACTACAGAGCCAACCTGTACAGCGCAAGGAGAAAGAACATATCATTGTACCTATGAAGAAAATGGAATTTGTACAGCTACAAAAACAGAAGCTGTAAAAAAACTTGGGCATAGGTATATCCTAACAAAAAGAGATAAACCAACTTGTGAAAGTGATGGCATTCTTTACGGTAAATGTAGCCGCTGTTCAAAAACGATCACTCAGCAAGATACCAAAAATCCAGCATTAGGACATGATTGGAAAGACAATGGGGATGGAACCGCAACATGTAGCCGAGAAGGTTGTGGAAAGAATCATACTCATGATTTAGATTCAGGAACAACAACAGTAGAACCAACTTGTACAGCCACTGGAGAAAAAGAATATTGTTGCACTTATATAAACTGTCCTTATAAAAAAACGGAAACCTTAAAAGCAACCAATCATAAGAACAAAGAAACTAGAAATGGAGAAAAACCAACCTGTCAAAAAGAAGGTTATACCGGAGATATCTATTGTAAAGATTGCGGAATACTGATTTCTTCTGGAAAAGTAACTAAGAAATATGACCATGACTGGGATAGAGGTACAGTTACAAAAGAAGCTACCTGTAAGGAAGAAGGAAGCGTAACCTACAGATGCGAAAACTGTGATGAGACAGAAACAGTTAGCATTAAAAAGACTGCACATAATTACAAAATAATGGAACAGAAGGATGCTACATGCACAGAAAATGGATATTCGATTTCTGCTTGTCAGACCTGTAATGATAAGAAAAAAGAAGAAATTGTTGCAAAGGGTCATTCCAAAGGAATTAGAAATAAAAAAACTGCAACCTGCAAAGCGGAAGGATATACGGGAGATACCTATTGCCGTATTTGTAAGACCCTTTTAGAAGAAGGAAAGATTCTTCCAAAGTTAGAACATCAGTGGAATGATGGCACAGTAACAAAAAGAGCTACTTATCAGGCAGCAGGAGAACTTACATACCGCTGTAGGAAGTGTACAGCAAAAAGGATAATTTCCATAGAAAAATTAGCTTTTCTGCTCTCTGCTACAGCGCTGTGTATCTTAGCTTCCGAATTTCCTGTAAGATTATAATTCTTTACTTCGGCAATTCCCTGAACGTATTCCAGCACTGTGGCAACCAGATTCTCATCTGCCAGATATTTTCTTTTTGAAACACTCTGTTCCTTCTGCTGCATCAGTGCATTGACCCCCATAAAAACAAGAATACCCACTATTGTGATTCCACCAATTCTCCAGTCATATAACAGCATCATGACAGCTATGATTCCGGCTGTTAAAAAACCTCTTGTAGTTACCATAACTACTCTGGTTGCGATATTAGACATATTTTCCAGTGTGTTCGTAGTAACAGAGGAAATCTCACCCAGGCTGTTTTTATTAAACCACCCCATCGGCAGGTAACGCAAATGCTCCGCTATTTCAATCCGTTTATCCGCACAACTCCTGTAACCGGCACATGTCTGCTGCATGGTTGCTTTCATATTGATAATAATTGTTAATATAACAGATGCCAAAACAACAGCGAAGCTGCATATCAAAGTCTTTATTGTGACATTCTTTTCTAAAAGTGCCTGTATTACAATATAAACTGCCGGTATACGCATAGCTGAACAAACGGCACTCAGTACTCCAAGCCAGATTGATGCAATAAATAATTTTTTATTTTCTTCTCCACAAAAATCAAAAAATTTTTTCAGTGTCTGAATCATCTATACCACCTCCCCGTCTTTTGTACTAATATGGGCTTCCCACATATTCCTATATAATGGACAGCTTTGTAAAAGTTCTTTCTGACTGCCTTTTCCTACAATCCGTCCGTTCTCTATTACAAAAATACAGTCTGCATCTGCAATTGTAGAAAGTCTGTGTGCTATCACCAGCAGCGTTTTGCCATGAATCAGTTTTGCAAGAGCAGACTGTATGACAGCTTCATTTTCAGGATCAGTATAAGATGTCGCTTCGTCCAGAATAATAATCGATGCATTTTTCAGCATTGCACGGGCAATGGAAATACGCTGTCTTTCTCCTCCTGACAGATGACCACCACCAGAACCACATATCGTCTGATACCCTTTTTCCAGCCCTATAATAAAATCATGACATCCACATTCCTTTGCTACCTGTATGACGGCTTCATCTGTTGCATTCCTGTTTCCCATGCGGATGTTTTCTATGACAGGCAGATCAAATAAATAATTGTCCTGTGATACATAAGCAATTCTGGATGTACATTCTTTTAAAGGAAGCTTACGGATATCTATCCCTCCAATTCTAATCTCACCACTGGTGACATCCCAAAGTGAAGCAAGCAGCCTTGCAATCGTCGATTTACCACTTCCGGATGGACCTACAAGTGCATTTACTGTTCCAGGCTCAATACGCAAACTGATACCATGAAGAATTTCTTTTTCCTGATATGCAAAATGCACATTTTCAAATTCTACAGAATTATTTGTCGGTATTTGTCCGACAGTCTCAGGTCTTAGCATATCCTCACGAATAAGGATATCCGTTACTTCTCCAACAATTGTTGTAATCTGTGCCAGATCATCCGTATAAGAAAACGCTGTCATAACTGGCTGCATAACGCCAAATGACAGAACAATCACCATCAGAAACTGCTCCGTAGACAAACTTTGATTCATGAATAAATAACATCCAACAGGAAGTATACCAAGCAGCGTTGCCGGAAAAATTGTCATTCCTGCGGTCTGCCCAAACAGGCTTCCCTGCATCCATTCAATAAAGCAATCTGCACCTTCTTTTGCCGCTTTTACAAATTTTTCATAGCTGGTTCCTGATTGACCAAATGCTTTGATTACTTCTATCCCATTGATATATTCTACTGCTGTATCATTCAAAGCTTTGGTTGATTTCACAGTTCTTTTAAAATTTTCCTCATATCCCCGAAACATAAATAAAAAGCACAAAAAACCTATGGGCACAACAATAAGCATTGCAAGTCCCATTCTCCAGTCAACTGTAAATAAAAGGATCAGCACTGCCAAAGCGCCCATAAGATTTGCAATCATTTCAGGCAAAAGGTGCGCCAGTGTCGTTTCCATGGAATCCACTCTCTCAACAATAATGTTCTTATAAGAACCAGAAGACTTCTCAAGAACACTTCCAAGCGGAATTGTTGAAAGCTTTTTCAACAGACGGATACGAATATTTGCCAGCACCTGAAATGTTGCATGATGGGATAATATGGTTGATATAGAATGAAAGATATACCGGATAATCCAAAACACTCCCATAGCCATACATTTTCCCATATACCAGGAAAACTCTTCTGTACCACTTACCAGCTCTTTGATTATATCAATCATAATATAATAGGGTATCATCGAACAGATGACTCCTACCACTGCCATCAGTATACTCGCAAGGTACTCTGCTTTCCGCCTGCCTGAGAACCCCCCCAGCCATGAAATAACTGATCTCTTCTTTGTCGTTTTTGGCTCCATAACAGTCTTCCTCTCTATGAATGTCTTTCAGATGTAACCGCAGAAATATGTTTTTTTACAACGGCTCGCCCTATCATTGCCCCTGCCACTGCTGCAATAGCAACCCCGGCAAGCAGTACGATCCAGCCCCATGAACGAATCATTTCAGATGCTGCAAGGATATTATCCTGTCTGCCATCCGTTACTGCCTGGTCTGCCATAGATTTTACTGCAAGTGCATATGGATAAATTGTGCTTCCAAACGCTGCACAAATCTGCATGATGACATAGCTAAATGTCAGACCTTTCTGATCTCCATATCCCGACTTCCACAAAATCAGTTCTGCAACTATTCCGGAGACAATATAAAGAACAATATATGGAAGATATCCTCCAAGTATTGCTCTTACGATACTGTAAATCAGAATCGCTCCTCTTTTTTTCACTTTCGTACCAATAATAAAATATACAATTCCTTCAATCAGCGAAAAGAATACCGGCATCAACACAATCGTAATTGGTGTTGCATATAAAAGTGCACTTGCAAAGAATAAAACCACATTAATCAGGGCAAGCAATACTACTGTTATCACATCTTTGATTTTCAATTTCTGTCTGGTCATTATCTTCATTCTCCTTTTTGATTTTATAACATATATTTTCCTGCAATTAGGGCAACAAGTGTACCAAAACACATTACATCTGCCATTCCAAATTTAAGTTGAATGTATGAACTTCTTTTTTTATTCAGATCAATTCCCCTCGTCTCTGCTGACGCCGAAAGCGTTTCTGCAATACGTATCACACGTAATGCCATTGGAACCGTCATAATTTCAACATATTCCAGCAGCTTATGCAATCTCTTACCTGCCAGTACCTGGGTGCTCCGTGTATGTATTGACTGGCGCATTAGTTTCATGTCTTCGGAAAGAACCGGAAAAAATCGAAATATAACCGCACATATCATAATTATTCTTTCATGAATGTGCATTTTTCGAAGTGCTGCAATTGTCCTCGAAGATTCATTTTCACCGATGAGCATGAATGTTGCCAGTCCAATCGCAATCATTCTCGGAAACAATATAAGTGCAAAATTAACAGCCGTATGATCCAGGATATTCCCTAATCCCCATAGTCCAGCCAGGATAATAGCGCCTGTCGTGCCCTTAGCATACCAGCCGTCAAGCATCATCACAAATATCAATGCTATACAAAGCATCCATAATGTCGTGCTGTCAGTCATTGAGGTAACCACCAGTGTTACAATCCAGAATAGCAGCTTACTGCAAGGGTGAAGTCTACATTCTTTTGTTCTTCCTGATCGATGGGAAATCTGTCCGTCTGGTGTTTTTTCTTTTTCATCTTCCATAAAAGCTATTACATGTTTTAGTGCTTCCTCATCAGACATATTATATTCTTCTGTAAAAGCTCCAGAATCCATACAACAGCATCTTGTGCAGACTTTTGCAAGCAATTCCACATCATGTGTAATTACAATCACCAGCTTTTCTTGTCTCATCATGCGGATTAGTTCTGTACAGTTTTTTAAGCTCACAGCGTCCAGACCTGCTGTTGGTTCATCCAGTACGATTATCCTTTTTGCAGATACATAAGCCATCATCAGTGAAAGTTTCTGCATCTGCCCTCCTGATAAAGTAAACGGGTGTCTATCCCTTGTTTCCCACATATCCATCTTTTTCAGAACACACTCAATTTTTCCTCTTAGTTCATTCGTATCCTCAAGACCATACAGCAGCTCTTTTTGAACAGAATTTGTAAAGAATTGGAATTCACTTTCCTGCATTACAAAAAGTGTATTGTCCAGAAGTTCTTTCCTGCTCATTTTTTTACCATTAAAAGAAATCTCTCCACTGACACTTTTTAGAATCCCACAGATTGTTTTTCCAAATGTTGTCTTTCCACAACCATTTCTTCCTATAACTCCTATAATTTCTCCAATTGAAGCAGAAAAAGAGAGGTTTTTCAGCAGGCATCCGTTTGCTTTATTATATCTGTATGACAGATTCTTAATGCAAAATTTGCCCTCTGATTCTCCAATCAGTTTCTGTTCCATATAGTTATTATCCAGCTTCAATTTAGAAAGATCCCGTATCCGGAGCGGAAGCTCTGCATATTCTTTTTCAGTCATTTGTAAAAATTCATCAGAAGAAAAGCGATACTTCAATTCACCTCTTTCCATCAGCCAGTATTCATCTGCTATATCCGTAAGATAATGCAGACGATGTTCGCTGAAAATCATTGTCTTTCCTTTTTTCTTCATAAGCTGAAGTACATTTTTCAACATACTGATTGCAGTAAAATCCAGATTCGCGGTTGGCTCATCCAGCAACAAAATGTCTGTATCCATTGCCCATGCTGATAAAATGGAGATCATCTGTCTCTCTCCACTTGACAATTCATAAACATTTCTGTTCTTCAATTTTTCCAAATGAAAACTCGAAAATGCTTCTTCCACTTTCTTTCTTATTTCTGATTCAGACATTCCATGATTTTCCAGTCCAAAAGCAACTTCTGTTGAACTGTTTATCGTAAAGAACTGGCTTCTTGGATCCTGAAATACAGAAGAAACCATTTCTCCTGTTTCCCCAATTGACATTTCACCTATATCCTTACCATTTATGCAACAAAATCCGGTTAGCCTGCCTTCAAAAAACTGTGGAATCAGATGATTGATGCAACGTAACAGAGTTGATTTCCCGCAGCCGCTGCTTCCACAAAGCACAACGCATTTTCCCGGCTGCACACTTCCTTCTACCTGTTTCAGCGCAGATATTTTCTCGCCTTCATATGTAAAATCAAATTGAAAATCCAATTTCCATCACCTCTTATCTCTGAAATCTGTGCATTATAGGAGTATTATTAGTTTCATCTAACTCAAGGTTGTTAAAAAAGCGGACTTCTTAATTCAATAAGCCATCCGCCAGTATTGCTGCTACATATACTTTTCAAATAATGCTTTCCATCCAGCATTAAAAAAGTCTCCAACCTCTTTCATAGCCTTCTTTGCTTCCTTTTTTGCTTTCACCGTTTCAAGAAGACTCCGGTAGGTGGAAAATCCTGCATTCATTAATAAACGCACTGCATTTGGGTCTACTTCATTTGTTAAATAGTCAGCCACATAAATAACCGTACTTTCTACTTTATCCTCAATTATCTGATTCAGCTTCTTCCCAACCAAACTACCGTCACTTCTGCAAAAAAGCAAAACACTTTGTTCGTAATAATCAAACAATATATTTAAATACATCTCTGATTCAAAACTAACTGCTTCAAGAAAATCAGATATATTTTTTGTTTCCTGTGCTTTGTAATAATGCTCCATTGCCTCTTTTCCATATGTTCCCATCACAATCAGAACCTCTGAAACAAGATACTCAAACAGTTCATCCTTATTCTTATATCTTGTATATAATGCCCCTGTTGTAACTTCAGCACGGCTGGCTATCTTTCTCAAAGAAGCCTGTGTAAAACCATATTCATAAAACTCTTTTCGTGCTGCGGCAATAATTCTATTGTCTATCGAATAATCTTTAAGTGCCATATAAAACCTCGCAAAAATAACGGTGTTATTAATAACACCGTTATTATACGCATTGCAAAATTTTCTGTCAAGTATAAAATTCATCTTAACACTACAAAAAATTGTTAAACCAATCCAAAGGTTCTCTATATTGTGAAACGTACTGCCATTCCATGTATCCTCATTTATCTCCTGTCATTTGCAGGTGCATATTTCATATTAGGATAATTTGCCTGTGGAGAATGTTCAAAAGTAATCGATTCAAAAATAAAAATTTAAAGAAAAGGAGTCAAGACAATGACCGAAAAAGAAAATTTATTACGCACATTTCATGTAAACCATAATCAAGTGTTGCATATAAATTGCCTGACAAATGATATGTTATGGCAATAGTAAAATATCACAAAAATCGAATACAAATTTTGTAATGGGTTATGCGCTTAACCTTTGTGAATTCCACATTTATACTGTACCATATAATCATAGTGATGATACACGGGTCAAAAGGTACGGAAGAAGGAATGAAAATGACACAGAACAGGATTAGAATCGTAGATGTTGCAGATGCGTTAGGTCTTAGTACTGCTACTGTCTCAAAGGTGATCCACGGCAAAACAGAAAAGATTTCAGATGAGACGGTGAAACGCGTCCAGCAGGAACTTGAAAGGTCGGGATATATCCCGAATATGGCTGGCATTTTGCTTGCAAGAAATAATTCAAGAATCATCGGAGTGGTAGTCAATGACCATGAAAAGTATGAGGGCAGGGTTTTAGAGGATGGATTTGTGATGTCATCGCTGAATGCCCTTTCCCATGAGGTGAATGAAAAAGGATATTTTCTGATGATAAAAACGACATCTGATATCAGAGAGATTCCGGTATTTGCATCCATGTGGAATATGGATGGACTGATTCTGATTGGATTTTGTGAAGCTGATTATGAAAGCCTCAGAAATCAGATGAGGATTTCGTTTGTAGTGTATGATGGCTATTTTGAAAAATGCTCAAAGGTAGTAAATCTGGTCATCGATCATTATGACGGCGGCTATCAGGCCGGGAAATATTTGAAGGAACTGGGACATAAAAAAGCATTATGCATAGCAGATAATTTCATCTGCATGGATAAAGAACGCATCGAAGGGTTTCGCAAAGCCTTTGAACAAGGAGAAACCTATAGATGGGAGATACCAAAGACAGAAAAGGGAAGAATGAGCTTTTATGAGGATAACTATAGGCAACTGTTAAAAAGCAATGTTACCGCTGTTTTTGCAGTGTCCGATTTTTATGCACTTGAGTTTATGAGATTTTTACAAGGAAAAAACATTCGGATTCCAGAGGATATCCAGATCATCGGCTTTGATGATAACATGGCAAGCAGAGAAAGCAATCCTTCCCTCACAACAATTCATCAGGAAGCCAGCTTAAGGGCGAAAGCAGCAATTGAATGTCTGGAGGCAATGCGCGATGGCGCAGCATATAAGACAGAAATCGTGTTACCGGTTGATTTGATAAAAAGGGAAAGTACGAGGAAATTATAATGTCAAAGTTCATGATATCGTTGTGTAAAATAGCAATTCCTGTCACATTGCAAAGTATGCTGCAGGCATCATTTTCAATTGTTGACCAGATCATGATCGGACAGTTAGGCGAGACAAATATATCGGCAGTTGGATTATGCGGAAATTTTTCACTGATTTTTTCAGTGGTGATTGGTGCGGTAAGCACGGTTGCGGGAATATTAATTGCACAGTTTATTGGTGCACAAGAAACCAAAGAGGCATGGTGCAGTTTTGATGTAAGCCTCATCTGCGGAATTATGATATCAGCATTGTTCCTGCTTGCAGCCGGAGTTTTTCCATCAGAGATTCTTGGATTGTATACGAAAGATATGAGTATTATAAATACTGGTGCGGTTTATTTTAGAATCGTAGCGTTTTCTTATATTCCAATGGCTGTCAGCAATATTTTATCCTCCTGGCTGCGCTGTAAGGAACATGCCACGATACCATTTCTGGCAAGCTTTGGAGCAGTTGCGGTAAACACAGTACTGAACTATCTGCTGATATTTGGAAAATTTGACTTTCCATGTATGGGAATAAAGGGAGCTGCGATTGCCACACTTATTTCGCAGTTGTTTAACCTGGTATTTATTGTTATCGGATTTATCTTATGTATCAGAAAAGATGAAGATACACCGGTATTGTCTCTACGTTTTAAAAAAATCACAATCAAGGATTATCTGATCATGATTATGCCGATTCTGATCAGTGAATTTTTATGGAGTCTCGGGCAAAATGTGGAGTCTGCTGTTTATGGACATCTTGGCAC
>OGPP01002501.1_pt1 | contig 10838 bp, 9 predicted proteins | sample 1553021 | NCBI WGS metagenome assembly OGPP01 (sample SAMEA2580217, study PRJEB22360) | human gut metagenome | biome: human gut; feature: human-associated habitat; material: faeces | place: Denmark | collected 2008/2010
AATAAATATGGCGACTCTAAGATTACTAAAGTATCCTTCAAAGCTGCCGACAAAACTGCTATTTATGAAGTAGACGGTTTCAATGCTAGTGGTGCCCATTCCATGACTCTAGATGTGGCAACTGGTAATGTAACTGAAGGTACTCCTAAAGCATATGATGCATCCATGGAAGCTAGTGCTATTGATGCTGGTACTGTGTTACCTCCACATGTGGCGATCAATGCAGCCTTCGCACAAACTGGCAATGTAGCAACTGGTATTAACTCTTGGTCTGTAGTGAACCAAAATGGTAAACCTATATATACTGTAGAGTTCCATGATGCACAAAACAAACCTGTATCCATTGCATTGGATGCTAAAACAGGTATGGCCGTAAAATAAGCTAATCCTAAGCCTATCCTACTGTAAAGCAAACCCCTTTAATACACGAACACTAAACACATAATACTATACACACTTACACACATACACAACACACATACACAATACACTTACACACACAATAAACAATTACACACACGCAGCCCTCTGGATTGGATAGACAAACATTGACTCTCTCCTATGCCGTCTGTCGTTCAGAGGGCCCCTTATGCATTGTGGTTCCCTCCCAATCATAAGATTATATACTTGGTATATAATACTCTCTCTCACAATAAGAACGTAACTGCTTTACAGTACGCTAGGTATAGGGGAGCAGGAAAGCCCGTAATACATGTAGACCGCTGCATGTATTACGGGCTTTTTCTATGTCCATTCAATATAAAAATGTACCATATAAGAAAAATCCGTAGCAGAAATTGGAAAAGCGCAGATACAATGTATATCTGCGCTTTTGGTATATGGAGTATTTACTATTAGTAACAATAGTTAGCCTTTTATATGTATTGTCGAGGCACGCGTTCTGAGAAACCACAAAAGATTTCATAAGGAATTGTAGATGCAAGAGCAGCAATCTCGAGTGCAGAGATGCTTTCATGACCTTGAGAACCTAGGAGCACAACCTTGTCACCTGGTTGTACAGTAATCGTATCTGGAACGGCCACCATGAATTGGTCCATACAGATGCGACCCACTACAGGACAACGTGTGCCATGAATGAGGACTGTACCGCGGTTGGATAAGCTACGAGGATATCCATCTGCATAGCCTACAGGAATGGTAGCAATCGTCATTGGTTCAGGTGTTACATAGGTAGAACCATAACCGATACCTTCACCTGCTTCTAGTCGCTGTACATGAACTACTTCGCTATGGAAGGAGAGGACTGGTTTTAATCCTAATCGATTTGGTACATCAAGGGATGGCATAATGCCATACTGAATAATACCAGGACGGGCATCGGTGAACAAGCTATCTTTTACGGATAACAACCCAGCACTATTGGCAAGGGAGAAGCGATAGTCCGCATCAGGTCTAAATGCACGAATTTCATCGACCATTTTATGGAACTTTTGCGCCTGCCCATGAGCGTGGCTTTGATCCGCCGCATCGGCGTTACTCATATGAGAAAAGAAACCGTCTACTTCAAGATTTTCATAGGATTCAACGCGTTTGATAAACTCAACAGCATCTTCAGGCTTGATACCAATACGATGCATGCCTGTATCGACAGCGACAGCAACGCGAATAATCATATCGTGGTTTTCCGCTACTTTATCGAGGGCATCTAAATCGGTAGATTCGCATACGGCAGGGATGGAATTCGTGTCTGCTACAAGCTCAAAAGATTGTGGCCGTGTGAGACCTAGTAGGTAGATTGGTACCATAATACCTGCATTGCGAAGCGGAACAGATTCTTCAGGAATGGCAACGGCTAAGGATTCATAACCTTCCTCAACGGCAATACGGCCCATCATAACACTGCCGTGGCCATAGCCATTGGCTTTGATAACAGCGGTGGATGTGCTCCATTCCGGTAAACTATCTTTAATTTTGCGCAAATTCTCGCGAACGAGACTTGTATTTATGGTCAAATAGGTAGGTCTCATGGTATTCCTCAATTCTATATAACATTAATCTTATTGTATAACTTTTAGGGAATTAAACAATACTTTTGTGAAAGTTTTATACAGAAATTCTATTTTTATGATTTTTATACATATATTATATACAATAAACGTGAAAGTATACTAATTAATATAGTTCTCTGTGATATTAATAGTATAAATTCATATAAATAATAGTATAATTTATGTAGAAGTATTTTCCTTAATAGGTGTATGCACCCCCCAGATTTGGACATTACGTATACTCTATAAAATTTAATAGCTATGTAGGAGGTTCTCATGAGCGAACGTGTAGTAGTGGTAAATGCAAGTAAAATGAATTATGACCATGCATTAGATTTTTCTGTATTATCTAGTGATGTACAGGTTTATGATGATAGTACAAATGAAGAGCTTATAGAACGTATTCAAGGGGCTCGCGTTGTAGTTACAAAAGAATTACCAGTAGGGGCTGATTTGCTTTCACAATTCCCAGATACTGTAAAACTCATCGTAGAAGCGGGTACGGGATATAATAATATCGACCTTAATGCAGCAAAGGAAAGAGGCATCACTGTGTGCAACATCCCAGCGTACAGTACTGAACGCGTGGCACATACGGTAATCATGATGATCCTCAATTTTGCGTCTACCATGCAGAAACAAATTGGCATGCTTGCTAAAGGTGATCGCAGTAATTTCACAAAACATTTACAAGTGAGCCACACAGAAGTGAATGGTAAAACATTAGGTGTTGTTGGTGCTGGGCACATCGGTATGGAAGTTATCAAAGTAGCAAAAGCACTGGGTATGAATGTCTTGGTTCATACGCGCACACCAAAGGCTGATGGAGATGGCATTCGTTATGTAAGTCTTGATGAATTACTAGAAAATAGTGATTATATTACATTGCATTGCCCATTGAATGAACAAACTAAGTACATGATTAATAAAGAAGCTATCAGCAAAATGAAACCTAGTGCAGTCATCGTAAATACTGGCCGTGGGCCTCTCATTAATGAAGCAGACCTTTGTGAAGCATTAGCGGCTAAACGCATTGCAGGTGCAGGTCTTGATGTACAAGAGGTAGAACCTCCAGCAGCGGATAGCCCTCTATATACACTGGATAATGTTATTATCACACCTCATATGGGCTGGAAAGGTCTTGAAACACGTCAACGCTTGGTAGGCATCATTCGTGACAATGTACAAGCCTTCTTCAAAGGTGAACCAATTAACGTAGTATCTAAATAAATACAATAAGAGCCGTCCCCGGTTGTGTGGGGGCGGCTCTATTGTTTTTAGGGCTATCATAGATCAAGTCTTGGTATATATATGTATATATATCAAGGGAGGTAGTTATCCTCAAACTTGATTATGATTGATGTTGTGTTTTGATGGGACTCCACCAATGGCGTCGATAGGCCTTGATGCCTTCCACCACGGTTCTTGTCGCTTTGGCCGCTAAATCTTTTGTTGCGGCCGGTATGCCCTCTAGGCGATAGGTAATTCCTAACTCCTTATATTTAGCAGTACCCATAACGTGATATGGTAAGCAATCAACGGCTTGTAAGTTTTTCAGGGATCCTAGGAAAAAGCCTAGACGATAGTGATGATCTGCATTATCTGTAATCGTAGGAACTACAACGTGACGAACCCAAATGGGAACCTCTACGTCTGCTGTCAATCGAGCAAAGCCGAGAATAGGCTCTAACGATTTTCCTGTTAACCACAGATGTTTATCAGGATCGATTTCTTTAAGGTCTAGGATGACGAGACTAGTGACACTGAGTAGCTTACGGTAGGCCACCTCTTGGTGGGGATCAAAACAAATTCCACTTGTATCTAAACAGGTATGGACGTTTCTTTCACGGAAATATGTGAAAAGCTCAGTGACAAAGTCAATTTGCATTAGAGCTTCCCCACCTGTGACGGTGATACCACCATTAGTATAAAATTGGCGGTTACGTTCGTACTGGTCCCACAATTCCTCAACAGTCATGAATTTAACATCATCGCTACTTTCATTCCATGTGTCGGGATTGTGGCAATAAGCACAACGCATGGGGCATCCTTGGAGAAAAACCACCATGCGCATGCCTGGACCATCAACCGTACCCATCGTTTCAACCGAATGAATACGTCCTGTCATAGGAAACCTCGATTAGATTTGTTGATGGAATGTACGGGAAATAACTTCGTCCTGTTGTTGTTTTGTCAATTTGCTGAAGTGCACTGCGTAACCAGATACACGAACAGTTAATTGAGGGTACAACTCAGGATGTTTTTGAGCGTCTAACAATGTTTCACGAGTGAACACGTTAACGTTCAAATGATGACCGCCTTTTTGGGAGTAGCCATCCAATAACTCTACCAAGTTATCAACTTGTTGTTGGTTGCTCATGGGTATTGCCTCCTTTCAACCAAGACTAACACTCGTATCGGTGCCGGTGAAAGCAGTCCGATACTATGGAAGACGTTAATTATCTTCCTTTATAGTAACATTCGGTTCGCTACACGCGAAGTTTGTATTGGAGTTAGGCAATTGAGATGGATCTAACTCAATATCAAAATCGCTAACGGACACAAATGTTTCACCAGATTTACCTAATGCGTCAGGAATGATAGAGAAGGTATTGGAAATACCATCGGAGCTATCACGCCATGGCATTTTTGCTACGGATGCCAACGAAGAAATAGCACCGTGAGTATCACGACCATGCATTGGGTTAGCACCAGGAGCGAAAGCTTCACCAGCTTTACGGCCATCTGGAGTGGAACCTGTTGCAGTACCATATACTACGTTGGAAGTAATTGTTAACAAGCTCATAGTTGGAACGGATTGACGGTATGTAGGATGTTTACGAATCTTGTTCATAAATGTGGAAACAACTTTTGCTGCCAAGCTATCTACACGATCGTCATCGTTACCATATTTAGGGAAGTCACCTTCGATTTCGAAATCAACAGCAATGCCGTTTTCGTCGCGAATAGGTTTTACCTTAGCATATTTAATAGCAGACAAGGAGTCAGCTACTACGGATAAACCAGCAATACCAGTTGCAAACCAACGAGTTACTTTGCGGTCATGCAATGCCATTTCTAGTTTTTCATAAGCATATTTGTCGTGCATGTAGTGAATGATGTTCAATGCGTTTACGTATACGCCTGCCAACCATTCCATCATGTCGTCGAATTTTTCCCATACTTCGTCGAATTCTAAGTATTCGGAAGTGATAGGGCGGTATTTAGGACCAATTTGCTTCTTTAATTTTTCGTCAACGCCGCCATTGATTGCATAAAGCAAGCATTTAGCCAAGTTGGAACGAGCGCCGAAGAATTGCATTTCTTTACCAATACGCATTGGAGATACGCAGCATGCAATAGCGTAGTCATCACCAGAGTTAGGACGCATTAAGTCGTCGTTTTCGTATTGGATGGAAGATGTTTCAATAGATAGTTTTGCACAGAAGCGGCGGAAGCCGATTGGCATGCGAGGAGACCACAATACAGTGAGGTTTGGTTCTGGAGCAGGACCAAGGTTAGTCAATGTATGTAGGTAACGGAAGGACATTTTGGAAACTAATGTGCGGCCGTCAGTACCCATACCACCGATAGATTCAGTAGTCCAAACAGGGTCACCTGTGAACAAGTTATTGTATTCATGGATACGTGCGAAGCGAACCATGCGCAATTTCATGATGAAGTGATCTACGAACTCTTGAATTTGTTCTTCTGTATATGTACCGTCGCGAAGGTCACGTTCTGCGTAGATGTCTAGGAATGTAGAGTTACGACCGATGGACATAGCAGCACCGTTTTGCTCTTTAATAGCGCCAAGGTAACCGAAGTAAATCCATTGCATAGCTTCTTTAACGTCTTTAGCTGGTCCAGAAATGTCGTAACCATAAGATGCGGCCATTTCTTTCAATTCTTTCAAGGACCGAATTTGTTCTTGGATTTCTTCGCGATCGCGAATTACATCTTCAAGCATATCGCCCATTGTGATACTGAATTGTTCTTTTTTATCTTCGATGAGGTAATCAATACCATACAACGCGATACGGCGATAGTCGCCAATGATACGGCCACGGCTGTAAGCATCAGGCAAACCAGTTACGATATGAGCTGTACGAGCGGCACGCATTTCAGGTGTATATACATCAAATACGCCATCATTGTGAGTTTTACGGTGCTTTTTGAAGAAGTCTTCTGTTTGCGGATCCATTTTGAAGCCGTATTCTTCAATAGCAGATTTTGCTGTACGCAAGCCACCATAAGGGAACATAGCGCGTTTTAGTGGTTTATCAGTTTGCAAACCAACGATTGTTTCGAGGTCTTTGTCGATATATCCTGGCGCATGGGCAGTAATGTGTGTGGCCACGGAAGTATCGGCATCGAGCATGCCGCCTTTTTCACGTTCTTCCTCGTAAAGCTTCATTACTTGATCCCATAATTTTGTCGTTCTTTCTGTAGGACCAGCAAGGAAGGAATCGTCCCCTTCATAGGGAATATAGTTTCTTTGAATAAAGTCGCGTACATCAACGGCTTTATCCCACACACCTGTGTTAAAATCTTTCCATGCAGTATGTTGCATTTTGCACCTCCATAAAAGGATATAACTATAGATTTCTATGCCTATAGTGTACAATGTTTGTCCTGATTTAACAAATTTTAAATGATATATATTTTCAATACATACTATGCGATTTTCGTAAGAATGGATGTTATTTGTAATTTAATAATATTGAAAACACTATATAAATACATTGAAAGTATAACTAATTACTTGATTTATTTGAGTTTGGATTTTGAAGAATCAATTATTATATTATCTTTAAATAATGAAAATTTATATCAATAAATAGAGAGTGTTCGATATGTTGTGATGTATCTTCTTGGAATTGTATGGCCTTATTATGGTAATATTTAGATAGTATTGATTATGGAATTGTGTAGAAAGGTAGATGCTAATGACAAATCGTATGAAAGCTGTTTTAGGGGCATCTGCCACAATCGCTGTATGGGCAACAGCCTTTCCTTTTGGTAAGTTGGCTTTGCAATCAGTAGACGCACTGACACTCTCTGTAGCGAGGGTTGTAGGTGGTGCTATACTCATGCTAATTATTGGTGTATTTAAGGGATTACACATCCCTACATCTTGGCGTGAATGGGGTATATACATTTTGTTAGGCGCTACAGGTAACTTCGTTTATCAAATTGTGTTTAATGAGGGATTGCGAACAATACCGGCCGCTACATCTAGTATTATTATGGCTTTAACACCAATGACAACAGCACTGATGGCATTGGTAGTCTATAAGGATAGAATACGCCCTATAGGTTGGCTCTTCACTATAACTGCTTTTGTAGGGGTAGCCATCATTATCCTTTGGAATTCCACTCTGACCATTCCAATGGGGGCCATATGGACGTTGATTGGTATGATACTATTTGCGGTTTATAATATTCTAAATCGCGGGCTTAGTCTGAAAGGTTATGACTCTATTACTATCGCTATGTGGTCCATGTTCACAGGTGCCATTATGGCACTACCTTTTGCAGATCATGCTATTGAAATGATTGGAGCTGCACCAATTACTGCGAAGCTTGCTATGATATACCTAGCATTCTTTTCCAGTGCATTAGGATTCGTATTCTGGAGCTATGCCTTTGAACATGCTGAAAAAGTTTCGGATGTAACCAATTTTATGTATATCTCGCCAATTGTGGCAGCCGTAGTAGCAGCCTTTTTATTAGGAGAATATCCTAATATGGGACTCTATATTGGAGCGCCCATTATACTAGGATCATTGTTCTTATTTAATCGATATAGATGATAGGTTTGATGTAAAGGACCAAAAGTATATAGATACGAAAAGAACCTCAACATTTCTGTTGAGGTCCTTTTTGTGTTTGACAGTCATTATAAATTGTAGTAATCTAAGTATACAATTAAAACATACCTTAAAGATATGTTTTAGAAAAATATTAATTCCTACTAATGAGTAGGGAAAGAGGTGGTACAGTGATTGCTATACGAAATGTAACGAAAGAGTTTGACGTTAATAAGCAAAAGGTTACTGCATTATCTGATGTAAACTTTACCATAGAAAAAGGCGACATATTTGGCATTATTGGATTCAGTGGAGCTGGTAAATCTACACTGCTACGCATGATTAATGCTTTAGAGGTACCTACCTCTGGTCATGTTGAAATAGATGGTGTGAATATCAATGGCTTAAGTTTTAACGAGCTTAGAAAGGTTCGTAAGCGCATTGGCATGGTGTTTCAACAGTTCAATTTATTGAATGCTAAATCTGTGTATGATAATGTGGCGATCCCATTAATTCTAAATAAGGTTCCTAAATCAGAGATTGATAAGAAGGTTAAAACCTTGTTAGACTTTGTTGATTTGGGCGATAAAGCAAATGCATATCCTGGAGAATTATCTGGTGGTCAAAAACAACGCGTTGGTATTGCCCGTGCGCTAGCTACAGATCCATCCATATTGCTTTGTGATGAAGCAACTAGCGCTTTAGATCCTGATACAACAGAATCTATATTACAATTACTAGAACGTGTTAATCGGGAACTAGGAGTAACAGTAGTTATTGTAACTCATGAGATCGATGTAATTCAGAAAATATGTAATCGAGTTGTAGTTATGGAGCATGGAAAGCTCATAGAGAGCGGATCTGTACTTGAGGTGTTTAGTAAACCTAAACATGAAACAACTAAACGATTTGTACGTACTGTAATTCCTGATGAAATTCCATCAACAGTGAAACATACCTTGGCTTGTGATAAAAGGCCATATACAATTCTTAAGATGCACTTTTTAGGAAATAATACGACCGATAATGTTCTATATCATATTAATAAAACCTTTAATTTGGAAACGAGTGTATTATTCGCTACCGTAACAGAGCTAGAGCATACAGTACTTGGTATTTTTATTGTTCAGTTTATTGGCGACGATCTTGAGGTGGGCAAGGTGAAAGAGTATCTTGTGACACAAGGTATTGAATGGCAGGAGGTGACACTATAATGGACTTCTTCATGCAAGAACTTGGTGTTCCAGGTTCACAGTTATTACTAGCTGCAGAACAAACATTATACATGGTGTTCCTATCTCTATTCATTGGTACCGTACTAGGGCTGATTATCGCAGTGACACTGGTGGTAACAAATCCGAATGGTATTGTTAAAAATAGCATTGTTTACACCATTACAAATACAATTGTTAATATTGTGCGTTCCGTCCCATTTATCATCTTGATGGTGTTTATCTTACCGTTGACTAAGATGATTGTTGGCACTCGGGTTGGTACAACGGCGGCCATCGTACCGCTTGTTATATTTATTGCGCCTTATCTTGCTCGACTCTTTGAAAACTCTATTTTAGAGGTTAATAAAGGCATTATCGAGGCTGCACAATCGATGGGGGCCTCCCATTTTGAAGTGATTTGGCATTTCCTTTTACCAGAGGCAAAGGGTTCACTTATCTTATCTATTACGACTGGTACGATTGGTCTAATCGGTGCTACTGCTATGGCTGGTGCCATTGGTGCAGGTGGTGTAGGTGATTTGGCCCTCACCTATGGTTATGAACGGTTGAACTTCCCATTGATGCTATTTACCGTTGTTATTTTGATTATTTTTGTTCAAATTATTCAAACAATAGGTAACTATTTTGCACGTCGTGCACGTCGTTCCTAATTTGATGAAATAGATTTTAGTTATATTGATTGTAAAAATATAGGGGAAAACACTATGAAATTTAAAAAGCTTCTTGCTCTTGGTGCAGCATTAGTATTCAGCGTAGCTTTTATCGCAGGCTGCGGTTCTAATAATAGCGATAATGGTGCAAAAAAAGAATTATCCTATAGTAAATCTCAAGGCCCTTATTCTGAATTGTTTGAAAAAGGTGTAAAACCAATTTTGGAGAAACAAGGTTATACCTTTAAAGGTGTAGATATGTCTGACTTGGTACAAGCGGACCAAGTGTTGAGCGATGGTGAAGTAGATTTCAACGTTGAACAACATACAGCATATATGAAAAACTTTAACGAAAAGCAAAATGGTCATCTTGTAGCGTTGACTCCAATTCCAACTGTACCAGCAGGTATCTTTAGCGGTTCCAAAACATCTTTAGACCAAGTGGCAGATGGTGATACTATTGCGGTACCAAATGATGCATCTAACATGGCACGTGCCTATGCGTTGTTGCAAAAAATCGGTTGGATTAAACTTGATCCAAATAAAGATTTAGCAACAGTAACACAAGCTGATATAATTGAAAACCCTAAACATCTTAAATTTACAGAAATGAAATCCCTTACAATTCCTTCTGTACGTACTGATTTTGACTATATTGTTATTACCGGTGCTATCATCTATAATGCAAAAATTGATCCTAAATCTGCATTAGCAAATGAAGATGTATTGCCACAATGGTTGTTACAAGTCGTAGTTAACGAGAAGAACAAAGATGCTCAATGGGCAAAAGATATTGTAGCTGCTTACCACTCTCAAGAATTCAAAGACTACATGGAAAAAAATAACAACGGCCTATGGTTCGTACCAAAAGGTGAATAGAATATAGAAATATAAAAGAACCCCTAATAAGTTTTTACTCATTAGGGGTTCTTTGTTTGTCGGGAATAATTTGAGCTCATTAGTATCTACTGCAAGTAGGTTGGTTACCTTTGGTAGACTTCCTTATACGGTCATACCTGCCGCATAGTTTTCATAGAGTTCTTTATAGTGACCACCGCGTTCGATTAGTTCGTGATGTGTTCCTTGTTCCACAATGGTACCGTTTTCTACTACGAGTAGGATGAAATTTAT
>OGPP01002505.1_pt1 | contig 10817 bp, 10 predicted proteins | sample 1553021 | NCBI WGS metagenome assembly OGPP01 (sample SAMEA2580217, study PRJEB22360) | human gut metagenome | biome: human gut; feature: human-associated habitat; material: faeces | place: Denmark | collected 2008/2010
CGGCCTCCTGGTCCCAAACCAGGCGCTCTAGCCAAGCTGAGCCACACCCCGATGTACCATTTACTTATGGTTTTTATTAAGTTGTTGTCGTCTTCGTTTGTGTTTCGTTTTCGTTTCCTGCCTGACGACAAGTGATATTATATTATAGCAATCTACAAATGTCAACACCTTTTTTGAATTTTTTTAAAAAAACTTTTTTTCACGTTTTTTCCGCCTATTTAAAGGTTTTCTTGTCATTTGCGACTGGCTTATGGTATCATGAAACCATAATTAAAGTCAAGAAAAAAAGCAAATAATAAGGAGATGTTTTTACATGGATATAAAATTATTTCAGCAGAAGCTTAATGACATCTGTGCCATCGCTGAGGAAAACAATAAGCAGCTCTCCCAGCAGCAGATCCGTGATCATTTCGATGAATCGGATCTGAGCACTTCACAGCTTGTAAAGATCCTGCAGTATCTCAAATTAAAGGGGATCACCATCGAAGGCGCCGATGAAGCTGCCAGCGCTGCCAGAGCAGATGCTGTTTCATCCGAATCCAGCGACAAGGACGAGCTTCCGGGTACCCGTGCTGCTCTTACTGCCGAGGAACAGGCTTATCTCAGTGACTATATGGAAAGCTTTTCCCCGGAAGGACTTGATCCGGATGATCTTGCGTCCCTCTTTCATGCCTTTGCAAAGGGAGACACTGCTGCCGAAGGTGCACTGACACAGTTCTACATGGCTCAGGCAGCCCAGATGGCCGCTGAACTGAACTGTGAGGAAATCCACCTGGCCGATCTCATTCAGGAGGCAAATCTGGCCCTTCTGGCGTCTCTCAAAGAAACTGCCCCACAGGAGAAAAACGACACCTGGATGCGTGGTCGTATCCGCAGTGGGATCCTTCATGCCATTGAGGAACAGACACAACAGAAATTCCGTGACGACTATCTGGTATCCAAGGTAGAAAACCTGGAGGCTGCGGTTAAAGAACTCACAGACGATGATGACGCCACCAAATTCACCATTGATGAGCTTGCCGTGATCCTAGATATGAATGTGGATGAGATCCGGGATGTACTTCGCCTTACCGGAGATGATAAATAAAGTTTTCTTCATATTCTTCACAAAAACGGGTCTGACATAGCTTGTCAGACCCGTAATCTTAATATTCTTTATGCTTTTTCTTCCCGTTTCAGCTCCGCCGGTTCTGCCAGATGGATCTTTCCTTCCCGAAATATGTGGATAAATACCTCCGCCATATCCGGATCGAACTGTTTTCCTTCCTCTTCTCTTATGATCCGAAGAGCTTTTTCCACTGGCATCAGTTCTTTATAACAACGTTTGGATGTCATGGCGTCAAAGGAATCTGCGATGCAGAGGATCCTTGCAGATGCCGGGATATCTTCTCCCGCGATCCTCCTTGGATAGCCGTTTCCGTCATAACGTTCGTGATGACCGATAACCGCAGGGATAACATAATCCAGCGACGGAAGGTGACGGATGATCCCGATGGACGCTTCCACATGACCTTTCATGATCTCATACTCTTCATCCGTAAGCTTGCCTTCTTTATTCAGGATATGCTCCGGGATCCCGATCTTTCCAACATCATGAAGAAGCGCCGCCTGACGGATGATCTCCACCATTTCCGTTGTATAGTTCAGCGCCTTCGCAAGACTTGTCGCGTAATAAGCCACATTGTTGGAATGTCCGAAGGTATAATGATCTTTGGTATCAATGGCTGCAGTCAGCGCATAGATCGTGGATTCATAGGACTGATAAATATGTTCATGATCGGATTTCTTACCCGCATTTTCTTCATCCAGGCTTTCCTTCAGCATGGTGTCAAAAATCTCGATGCCGTTTTTACCGCTGCGCTTTACATGATATACTGCCAGGTCCGCATTATCTAGGAGCTCCTTTGCTGAGCGTGCCGCATAAGGCGCCGCACTGATCCCCACGCTTACCGTAAGGATCTTCAGCTTGTAGTCTGCAGAATCGTTGCGCATATGCAGGATCTGCTTCTGTATGGATTCTGCCAGATTTCTGGCGGAAAAAATATCGTAATTTGGCATCAGGACCGCAAATTCCTTGGCACTGTGACGTGCCACATATCCCTGTTCTCCCACACTTGCCTGGATGATATCTGCCACCTTTCGAAGTGCAACATCTCCCTGCTGATTTCCATACAACTGATTGTACAGCTTGAAATCATCAATATTGAACAGGATCAGTGCAAGCGAACCCTCTTTATTTTTTTCGTATTCCTCATCCAGGATCTCATAAAAATATTTCCGGTTCAGAAGGCCCGTCAGTTCATCGGTCCTTGCCTCAGTCCATGCCGCCTCATAAAGTCTGGCATTTTTGATAGCAATGGAAGCTACTGAGCTGACCGAAGACAGCATGGCAAGGTCATTATGGTTCAGATTCCTGTGTCCGTCACCGGAAATCGCAATGATCCCGGCCAGATCATCATTTTGTCGGAGACCTGCACAGTATTCGATACCCAGCTCTGAAAACATATGTTTCTCCGACTCCCACATGGATTTGTAGGCTGTGGAAGAACGAAAATCCCGGATCACCACACAGTCCTCATTTCTGGTAAGCCAGGTGACCACCGGATTATCCGCTTTCAGCGAAAAGGTAAGATCGTTCAACGGACGGTTACTGTAAACAGCCTGATATTCCCCTGATTTTTTGTCTCTCAGACAAATATAGATCCGTCCTGCATTGGTAGTTTCCTTCAGCACATTTACCGTATTGCGCAGGATCTCTCCTACCCGGAGTGTCCTGGATACTGACTGGCTGAAATCTTTCAGCTCCTGAGACTGCTGGATCTCTTTTTTGATAAAAACATTGTTCATCAGACATTTCCACAGCACTGTGACCAGCCATGCAGATATAAGAAAAACGAAAGAAAAGATCAGCACATGATACTCACTGGCTGCAGGGAGCAGCATTCGGATATAACTCATCAGGTACGGTGAAAGATTGATAAACAGTACTACCGTCAGGACCACGCCCACACCAAAACAAACCCCATCTGACGCAAGACGGCGCATCTGGAACAGCCGTCTTCTGGTCAGTGCATAAAGCATCAGGACAGCATTGATCAGACCGCTGACAATATCGATGGGGAATCCGGAAAATACCGGCACTGCCAGCGCAAGGTTTCCCACAAAAATGATCAGTATCCCCACAAGGATCGGTTCGATCTGTTTGCGGTATCCGGGATGTCTCCGGCATCCGCGGTACATGGTAATAAAAATCTGGATAATGGTGATCCCTGATACCACAAAGAACAGAAGGAACCAGGGTGTGATCTTATAAACAAAATGCGCACCACCGTTTTTACGGATCAGATCTGGCCAGCGCAGGATGATCCCGCCCGGGATGTTGATCACAAAAAGCATCATCATCAAAAGCAATGGGATCTTGCTTTTTCTGCCCATACGCACTCCCATGAATTCGCTGATGAACACATAGTAAAAATATGGCAGAAACAGGATTCCTGCCAGAGACACATAATACCACAGGATGTAAGAGGGGCCTGCTTCCATACGCATCAGAAAAGAGCCCAGCGTCCAGCAGAGCATTCCTCCCAGCACACACATGAAACTGTTGATGATCCGGCTGCGCTTACCAGCCAGAAGAGTCAGTATCATAAATGTATAGAAAAAAACTGAAATGATTGAAAATGATATATAGCTTTCCATAGTTACTTCCTCATATTCCCGAATCCGATTTCATCCTGCAGTCTCAAAAGTTCCGCCACCTCATAATAAGGAGTGCTCATATGCCGTGGTTTCCGTCCTTTTCTGGACTCATACAGATGAAAGGTACCACAGCGCAGGATGGTCACCACAAGGGGATCCATTCCCAGGATTTTCTTCAGATCCCGGTAATCCTGATCGATATATTTGAAATACGTGGTCAGAAGTTCTTTCAGAATATCCGTGCTCATAGCCTGATACATCAGCGCTTCTTTTTTTACTTCTATATAAAGATGCAGATATGGGCGTTTTTTCTCATTATATTCTTTCACTGCGATCCAATCCGTAACCGGCTGCCCGGACAGCTGGATCACACTTTTGATACCATTTTCCGAAATCCTGGTAAAGCCTGCGATATCAATGATCCACGGAACACGGTCTATGTACTCAAATCTTGGGATCTGTGTCCGATCCTCCTGGTTGGTAAGACCCACGCATCGATACATATCTCCCACACGGTACCTGGCAAAGGCTCCGCCCTTCAACACAGTGATCACAAGCTCATATTTCTCCCCGGGAACAACCTCATCCATAAGATAGGTCGGAGGAGTGAACGTGGGATCCTCATAATTATGGAGCATATCCTTTTCGGTGATAAATTCATAAAAGCAGGTATCCGGGAAAAAGTACATTCCGTTCCTGGTCCAGGTCTCGGTTCCTATAATGGAAGGTTCCGTTCCTGCAAAAAGCTCCATGGGCCGAACTCCCCACATTTCCTCCAGATCATCCTTATAGCACTGGTTGTCGGTTCCTGCCACCATAAATCCCTTCAGGTGAAAAAGGTCTTTCGGAAGAAGCTCCCGTTTCTCCTTCTTACAGATCTTTTTGGCATTCAGGATCCTTTTCAGCATCTTTGGTTTATACTGCAGAAGTTCCGAAAAGGAGGTTTTGCTTTTTCCTGATGATACGCTTCCGGTGAGGCTCTGGCTTACTGCATAGGCCACACTTCCAAGTCCGAAGAAAAATTCCACGTCCTGTTTCATGGCCATCTTGAAGCCCTCTTTGTTCCGCTCACCAAAGCTCATATTTACCGCATCTTCCACTTCCGGAAGAAAACGGATGTCGATATCTTCTTTCAGCGCCAGTGGAAAAAGGCCGGTAGCAAAAGGCAACGGTGCCAGTCCGTAAAGGATCTTGTCCGTTTCCTCCACATCAAATTTGCCCTTTTCACGGCTTGTAGCTAATATGAGGCAGGCAACTACATTGTTCCTGTAGGTATCCAGCATACTTCTTGTGTATGGTGCTACCTTTATCGGATGGCGTCCGCCTTCCCAGGTCGTCTGTATCCAGATGATCGGATTCCCCGGAAGAGTTTCACTTCTCTTCTGGAGGAGCATATCCGCATAATCCTCATAAGTGGTAAGAGGTACCAGCCGACGGAACTCGTCGATCCCGGACGGTCTCCTGCCCTTCAGAATGCTTTTGCCCAGTTCACAGTCTGACCAGAGCTGGATCTGCTCTTCCATCAGACGATTCTGGATCTTCATGTAATCCTGCATTGTCAGATCAAGAAATCCGCAATATTCTTTCCAGATAGCATCATACTGCTGTTTTCGAAGCTTTTCGCCAAGACTCACCGCCTTTTCCCCCCTTTTCGCCATGTTTTTATGCAGGCAGCTGTACTGTTTCGGTCTGGGATCAGAAAGGGAGTTGTCTGCTGATACGCTCCGTAATTACTGAATGTTTCCGGAAACACGATCCTGTCCTGGTAAAAAATGTACAATATATTCCACACAATAAGGACCCCAAAAGCCCCCATTGCCTTCCCGGATCCCAGAAATCCGGCCAGGCAAAAATAAAATCCGGCGAACCACAGAACGCCAGGATGTCGGCAGAGTGCATAAACACCCTCTGTATAGGCCAGCCTTTCATGATTTTCTTTGACATATGTCTCATCAAAGGGCAGCGCAAAAAACAATGTATAGATCAACAGTCCCAGAAACAGGATCGCTGCTGTCAGAAAAACAGCAGAAATAAAAAAAGAACTTCCCCGCCGCGGCCAGCAGCTCCGGATCACCAGACCTGTTGACACTGCGATCAGGAAACATCCTATGCTAAAAAACGGATGAAGAAAGCTTTTTTTCAATCGGATACTGTTATGATCATACAGGAAGCAGCATAAAAAGCCGATACTCCCTATAATAACCGCAGTCATGCGTATTTTCCCCCTTCATTTATGTAAAGCGGACCTTCTCATTCCGCTCTGCTGCATTCTCAGGAACGAGACCCATTCATGGTCAGTACCCTAAAGAATGCTCTATATTACTAAAAAAAACTACTTGTTCATTATATAGCACATAGCTGACTTTCGCAATCGTTTTTGACTAATATATGCTGAATATTGGCACAAATTTTATCAATTATGACAGTTTATTTGTTTTTTCTGCCGGAATCAGAGGTAACGGATCTCTACGTGCATTTCGCCCTTTCCATCTGTCTCCATTACTGCATAGCTTGGACGGCGTCCCCGTTGTCTGGGATAAGCCAGACTTCCGGGATTTACCAGAAGCACACCTGCTTCCTTTTCAACAACCGGTACGTGGATATGTCCGAAAAAAGCCGCATTGCATCCCCTTGAGCGGGCAGCTTCTGCCAGCTGATCAAAGGCCATGGATACACCGTAGTAATGACCGTGAGTTACCAGAATCTTATTTCCCTCGACCTCGATCACATCTTCTCTCGGAAGATCCGAGAAAAAATCATTATTTCCGGACACAATACTGCAGGGACATTCTGCAAGGGCTTCGATATAAAATTCTCTGCCTTCCACATCTCCGCAATGTACCAGCATGTCAAAAGGAGCCTCCCGATTTATCGCGATCTCCAGGTTTTCATCTCTTCCGTGAGTATCGCTTACGATCAGCACCTTCATACAAGCTCTTCCTTTATAAGGCAAAGAGCTTTTCCACGATGGCTGATCCTGTTCTTTTCTTCCATGGAAAGCTCTGCGGAAGTACAGCCATATTCCGGAAGATAAAAGATCGGGTCATAGCCAAAGCCATTCTCCCCTTTTTCCTCGTAGCCGATGCGGCCTTCCATGGCAGCACGGACTGTCTTTCTTCTGCCATCCGGGAAAGCTGCCGCAATAGCACATACAAAACGTGCAGTACGTTTCTCATCAGGTACACCTTCCAGACGCTGGATCAGGTTTGCGTTTTTAATATGATAAGAAGTATCCTCACCCATATAGCGTGCGGAATAGATTCCCGGCTCTTTGTTCAGATAGTCGATCTCCAGACCGGAATCATCTGCCAGAACGATCTCGCCAGTCATTTTACTGATTGCTTCTGCCTTGATCATGGCATTTTCTTCAAAGCTTTTTCCATTTTCATCAATATCCGCATGGATCCCGGCATCCTTCAGGGAAAGGATCTCCAGAGAAGGATCCGCAAGTATCCTTCGGATCTCCTTCATTTTATCCTCATTTCCGGTAGCAAAAATGATCTTTTTCATTCTTTAATACTTCCTTTCTTCGGCGGACGTGGTCCAAGAAACTGGTAATAGTAGGTTTTCATCATTCCATTATAGATCTTACGGTTTTTATCTGCCTTTCGGCCGATGTCATTCTCTGCCTTGTCATAGGCAGTGATCAGATACATGGACCAGCGATCCAGCCCCTTATAGCTTTCACCGATCTCACGGTACAATGCAGGGAGATTGGATTTTTCTTCGATCCGCTCACCATATGGCGGATTTGTCACGATAAAACCAAAGGGTTTGGAATGGCGGAGTTCACTGACCGGGCGCTGCTGGAAATGGATCAGTCTGTCCACTCCTGCCATTTTTGCGTTGGCGCGTGCTGCCTTGATGGCAGCTGCATCGATATCAAAGCCCTGGATATCGGTTTCAATATCAAGATTTACACGTTCTCTGGCTTCTTCTCTTGCATCCTCCCAGCATTCCTTCGGGATCAGATGCTCCCAGCTCTCGGCCAGAAAATGACGGTTCAGTCCCGGCGCCATATCCGCTGCCATCATTGCCGCCTCAATAGGAAAGGTGCCGCTTCCGCAGAACGGATCGACAAGAATACGGTCCTTTTTCCAGGGAGTGAGCATCAAAAGAGCACTGGCAAGCGTCTCGGTGATAGGTGCCTTGACAGTCATCTGGCGATACCCTCTCTTATGGAGGGATACTCCTGAAGTGTCGATTCCGATCAGAGCTACGTCTTTCATAAAGGCCACACGGATAGGAAATTCCGGACCATCTTCCGGAAACCAGGAAATCCCGTAAATGCCTTTGAGACGCTCTACAATGGCTTTTTTCATAATGGACTGGATATCAGATGGACTAAAAAGCTTACTTTTGATGGAGTTTGCCTTGGCTACCCAGAATTTACCGTTTTTCGGTATGTAATTCTCCCATGGGAGAGCCTTGGTCTTTTCAAAAAGCTCATCAAAAGTCTCAGCCTTTACTTCGCCTATTTTCAGAAGCACACGTTCTGTGGTACGAAGGAACAGATTGGCGTCTGCCACACCCTGGGCATCAGCCTCAAAGGTTACTCTTCCGTCTTCCACCCTGGTCACTTCATAGCCAAGATCCAGTATTTCACGCTTCAGCACCGCCTCTGTTCCAAAATGACAGGGCGCCGTTAATTCCCACAGATTCATAAAGTGATCTCCCGTACTGTATTTCCTTCAAAATCTTTAATGGTAAAAATTCCGTTCTCAAGGATTGCATAGGTCGGCGGGTTACCTTCCTTTGGAATGGATACGGAACCTGGGTTCAGAAGGATATAATCCCCCATATTTTCTGCCTTCAACACATGTGTATGACCGTGGATCAGAATGTCTCCGTCCATCATCGGCGGAAGATTATCCTTATTATAGATATGACCGTGTGTGGCGTACATCGTTTTTCCTTCGATGGCAAGGATACAGTAATCTGCCATAACCGGGAAGTCCAGGACCATCTGATCCACCTCTGCCTCACAGTTTCCGCGTACTGCATAGATCTGGTTTTTTCTCTCATTTAAAAGGCGGATGACTTCCTTTGGTGCGTATTCCTTCGGAAGGTCATTTCTTGGTCCGTGATAAAGCAGATCTCCCAGAAGCACCAGTCTCTCCGCCTTCTCCTTGTCATATGCTTCCAGCATTTTCCGGCAGTAATATGCCGAACCATGTACATCGGACGCAAACATATATTTCATAATCTTTTCTCCTTGTAATTTGTGTTGGTTTTTATCTCTGTTCTTTACATTATCATGATTTCCTTTAAAATACAAGATTTGTTACAGATATGCATTCGCAATCTGATTTGATATTGTCCGCTTTTTTTATCCGCGCACAAGATTTCTCCCTCTGTAGGCTGCAAATCCACCAATCACGGACCTGGTACGACAGCCCTGTCTTGCCAGGCTCCGGGCAGCCTGCATGCTGGCGCCGCCGCGGTCGCAGTAAAATATCAGCAGCTTATCTTTGGGAAAACGATATTTCTGATCCTGTTTTTTCTCAAGATATTCCTCCAGCTCTCTGTATGGAATATTTACCGCGTTCCGGACATGTCCCCTTCTGTAGGCGGCAGAATCCCGGAGATCTATGATAACAGCGTCGCTGCGCTCCACATAATAATCCAGCATTTTTGCAGAGATAGTTTCGATCTGAAACATGGAAAAAATCTCCTCTTTTTGGTATATTATATGGAAGCTTCCGGGTGAATGTTCCCTTATATGTATTTAAGCGGGAAAAGCCATCTCTGACTTTTCCCGCTTTTCTTATCCTTTAATATCTGTCAGAGCCTCTGTCCTTCTCAGAATCATATTCATCGGAAATTTTGTTTCCGTAGCTGCTTTTGGAACTGTTTCTGGAAGAATTTCCCGAACTGTTCTTAGAGCTGTTTTTTCCGCAGTTTCTGGAAGCACTTTCCCCGTGATTTTTTCCTGCATAATTAGACTCATTTCTGTCTGTTTCGTAATTTTTCGCCATTTGAATTACCTCCTGATGAAGTTGATTTTACGGCTTTCCGAAGCTTTCTGCCGCTTTTTATTACAGGAAATAGTATCCCAAAAAGTTTGGAGATTATTCGCCAAAATCATATTGCTTTTTTTTCCAGTTTATATTATACTTCTCAAAGAAATCTTTTCCTGTGAAGTTTAATGCTTCAACATCTCTATGATTTGAAATATAGTGATGAAGTATACATCTTGAATATACATGTTCATCCTTAGAAACTAATACTACTTCTGCATCATTATCTAATTCTCTTAAAGTCTTTGCTCCACTTATACCAGCTGCTGAGGCTCCTATAACTACATATCTCATTACTTATTAACCTCCTCAAAAGTAATTGCTCCCATTGGACATTTTTCAACACATTGTGGTGAACCTGCATGTTTACAATGATCACATTTCATTATTTGTTTATTAGTTCCACTGTCTGCTTTTAATACTCCATAAGGACATGCCATTATGCACATATAACAACTTGCACATTTAGTTTTATCATATGTTACTTCTCCAGTTTCCTTATCTTTACTCATAGCACCTGACATACATGTAAATACACATTCTGGTTTATCACAATGTCTACAAAATATAGGGGCATATTTTTTATTACTATCTATTGTTATTCTGCTTCTTGTATCTTCTGAACTATGTGAAACTATACATGCAGTTGTACATGTAAGGCATCCAACACATTTTGATCTATCAATTTTAATTCTCTTCATCTTTAGAACTCCTTAATTATTTATACTTCATAACTACTTAATAATGTTTACTGCAACTGTTTTGTATGATGGTTCTTTTGAATATGGATCATATAATGAAGGTGTTAAGCTATTTGTTTCAATATAGTGCATTGGAGCATATAAATGTTCTTTTTTAACTGTATCTGAATACACAACATTAAACTCACTTGTAACACCATTTTGTGATACTATCTTAACTCTTTCATGTTCCGATATATTTAATTCTTTGGCTAATTGAGGGTTCATTAAAACATATGATTCTTTGCTATATATTTTGTTAGCTTCTATTTCTCTTGATCTAACTTGAGTATGCCATTGTCCAACTGTTCCTCTACCTGAATTCAATATATAAGGGAATTTTTCAGATGTCACTATT
>OGPP01002512.1_pt1 | contig 10789 bp, 8 predicted proteins | sample 1553021 | NCBI WGS metagenome assembly OGPP01 (sample SAMEA2580217, study PRJEB22360) | human gut metagenome | biome: human gut; feature: human-associated habitat; material: faeces | place: Denmark | collected 2008/2010
ACCCGAGCGCGGGCAGTACCTTTAAGCGTCCGGCAGGCCATTTCGCAGGCAAGCTGATCCAGGACGCAGGCCTTCGCGGTTTTACCGTAGGAGGCGCCCAGGTGTCAGAAAAACACTGCGGCTTTGTGATCAACCGGGATCATGCTACTTCGGCCGATATTCTTTCCCTGTGCAGACAGGTACAGGATCAGGTAAAGGCGCAGTATGGCGTAGATCTGGAGCTGGAAGTGAAGCTGCTTGGTGAATTTTAGAAACGGAGAAAACAGATGAGACTGGTAATCGTGACGGGAATGTCAGGAGCCGGAAAGACGTCGGCCCTGAAAATGCTGGAGGACCTTGGGTTTTACTGTGTAGACAATTTGCCGATCCCTCTGATGGAGGCGTTTGTGGAGCTTGTCATGCAGAAACCGGCGGCCCATGAGGAGGTGGCGCTTGGAATTGATATCCGGAGCGGAGAGGAGCTTCCTCAGCTGGAGCAGGTTCTGGAAAACTGGAAAGCACAGCAGGTTCCTTATGAAATCCTGTTTCTCGACAGCAGTGACACCACGCTGGTCAAGCGTTATAAGGAAACCAGACGTTCTCATCCCCTTGCGGGAAAAGGCCGGGTGGACAGCGGCATCCAGCTGGAGCGGGAAAAGCTTGCGTTTATTAAGCAGCAGGCAAATGTGATCCTGGATACCAGCAGCCTTCTTACCAGGGAGCTGCGCAAGGAGTTGGAGAAAATCTTTGTCCAGGACCGGCGGTATCAGAATCTGTTCATCACGGTGCTGTCTTTTGGTTTTAAATATGGGATTCCCAATGACGCGGATCTGGTGTTTGACGTGCGTTTTCTGCCGAATCCTTACTATGTGGAGGCCCTGCGCAGTCACACGGGACAGGAGGCGGAGGTCCAGGCCTATGTGCGCCAGGGCGGCACGGCAGACAAATTCCTCTCCATGCTTTACGAGATGCTGGATTTTCTCATTCCAAACTATGTGCAGGAGGGGAAAAACCAGCTCGTCATTGCCATTGGCTGTACCGGCGGGAAACACCGCTCTGTCACCGTGGCGAATGCGCTGTACCAGCATTTAAGCGGGCTTGAGGAATACGGACTGAAGATTGAGCACCGTGATATTGAGAGGTAGCAGGATATGTCATTTTCTTCTAAGGTAAAGGAAGAACTTTCCAGGCAGCTTTCTCCGGCCAGGCACTGCCAGATCGCGGAGATCGCGGCAATCTTAAGCCTTTGCGGGCGTATCCAGATTTCGGAGAATAACCGCTACCGGGTGAAGATCCACACGGAAAATGAGGCAGTTGCAAGAAAGTACTTTACATTATTGAAAAAAACATTTAATATAAGAATTGATGTCTCCATACGGCAGGGCATCGGGAACCACAAAAACAGGACCTGCACCGTGGCAGTTACCCATCATGAGGACGCCATGCGGGTGCTTCAGGCAGTGAAACTCATTGATCCATACGGGGAAATCGAGGAGAATCTGTCCCTGGCCCAGAACGTGGTCCTCATGCAGAACTGCTGCAAACGTGCCTTCATACGGGGGGCATTTCTGGCAGCAGGTTCCATCAGCGATCCGGAAAAGTTTTACCATTTTGAGATTGCCTGCGCGACCGAAGCAAAGGCAAAGCAGATTCAGGGCCTCATCCTTTCCATGGGAATCGAAGCCAAGATCGTGCTGCGGAAGAAATATTTCGTGGTTTACATCAAAGAGGGAAGCCAGATCGTTGATATCTTAAACGTCATGGAAGCACCAGTTGCGCTTATGGAGCTGGAGAACATCCGCATTCTCAAGGAGATGCGCGGGAGTGTGAACCGGCAGGTAAACTGTGAGACAGCCAATATCAACAAGACGGTATCGGCGGCAGTCAAGCAGATGGAAGATATCATATACATCAGAGATACGGCAGGGTTTGACAGTCTGCCGGACAATCTGAGGGAAATCGCAGAGTTAAGGCTGGCCAGACCGGAGGCTACGCTGAAAGAGCTGGGAGAAGCTCTGGACCCGCCGGTTGGGAAATCAGGTGTCAACCATCGTCTCAGAAAACTGGGAAATATGGCAGAACGGTTGAGACAGGAAAGGCCTGACACAGGGGCATGACAGAGAGAGAAGAGCCTTTGATCATGTCCGAAAACGAGGAGGATAATTATGTTAAAGAAAACGATCACCATTGGACTTTCATCCGGACTTGAGGCAAGACCAGTCGCTATGCTGGTTCAGATTGCGAGCCAGTTTGACAGTCAGATCTATGTAGAGAACAACAATGCCCGCGTGAATGCGAAGAGCATTATGGGTATGATGACACTTGGCATGGGCGCTGGTGAGGAGATTACCGTTTCTGCTGACGGAGACGATGAGAACGAAGCACTTGACAACATTGAAAAATACTTAAAGGGCGAGAAATAAGATCCTACCGATCCTTTCCCCAAAAGTTAGTCTATACAAGAGATGCTGAAGCGGCAGGGTGGAAATGATATTTCCGCCCTGTTTTTATGAGGATATAAAGGAGAAGACAGTGGCATTTACACATTTGCACGTCCATACAGAGTACAGTCTGCTGGACGGTTCCTGTAAGATCAAAGAGCTGGCGGCGCGGGCCAAAGAGCTTGGCATGGACAGCATGGCCATCACCGACCATGGCGTTATGTATGGCGTCATTGACTTTTACCGTGCGGCAAGGGAAGTGGGCATCAAGCCCATCATCGGCTGCGAGGTTTATGTGGCGCCCGGTTCCCGCTTTGAACGGGAAAACACCAATAGCGAGGACCGCTACTATCATCTGGTTTTGCTGGCGGAAAATGATACCGGATACCACAACCTTATGAAAATCGTGTCCAAGGGATTTGTGGACGGCTTTTATTATAAGCCCCGTGTGGATTATGAGGTGCTGGAAACCTACCATGAGGGCGTCATTGCCCTCAGTGCCTGCCTGGCGGGCGAGGTGCAGCGCTATCTGGCCCGGGGCATGTACGAGGAGGCCTGCAGGTCTGCAAGGCATTATGAAGAGATCTTTGGAAAAGGCAACTTCTTTTTGGAGCTGCAGGACCACGGAATTTCCACCCAGAAAATGGTAAACCAGGGCCTGATGCGCATGAGCCGGGAGCTTTCCATGGATCTGGTGGCAACCAACGATATTCACTACATTCTGGCAGAGGATGCGGCAGCTCACGACATTCTGCTGTGTATCCAGACCGGCAAGAAGGTGTCTGATGAGAACCGTATGCGTTACGAGGGCGGCCAGTACTATGTGAAGTCTGAGGAAGAGATGCGGGCGCTGTTTCCATACGCCCAGGAAGCCATCGATAACACCCATAAGATCGCGGAGCGCTGCAACGTTGAGATCGAGTTTGGCGTGACAAAGCTGCCGAAGTACGAGGTGCCGGAGGGATACGATTCCTGGAGCTATCTGAATAAGCTGTGCCAGGATGGCATGGCGAAGCGTTACCCAAATGATGATGGAACCCTGCAGGAACGCCTTTCCTACGAGCTGGGTGTAATCCACAACATGGGCTATGTCGATTACTTCCTGATCGTGTGGGACTTTATTCATTTTGCAAGATCCCACGATATCATGGTAGGACCTGGACGAGGTTCCGCGGCGGGAAGCATTGTTTCCTATTGTCTGGAGATCACCAATATTGATCCGGTGCGCTATGATCTGCTCTTTGAGCGTTTCTTAAACCCGGAACGAGTATCCATGCCGGATATTGATATTGACTTCTGCTTCGAACGCAGGCAGGAAGTCATCGATTACGTGGTCGAGAAATACGGAAAGGATCAGGTGGTACAGATCGTTACCTTCGGTACCCTGGCGGCCAAGGGTGTTGTGCGGGATGTGGGACGTGTTCTGGACCTTCCGTACGCCCGCTGTGACGCGATCGCAAAGATGATCCCGGGAGATCTCGGCATGACCCTGGAAAAGGCCTTAAAGCAGAGTCCGGATCTGCGTGAGGCCTATCAGAATGATGATGAGGTGCGCTACCTCATCGACATGGCCAGACGCCTGGAGGGCCTTCCGCGTCATACCTCCATGCACGCGGCCGGCGTGGTGATCGGCCAGCGGGCCATGGATGAGTTTGTTCCGCTTTCCCGGGCATCAGACGGTACCATTACCACACAGTTTACCATGACGACGCTGGAGGAGCTTGGACTGTTAAAGATGGACTTTTTAGGCCTCCGAACCCTGACTGTCATTCAGAATGCGGTGCGCCAGGCAGAGGAAAACTACGGCGTTCATCTGGTTATGGAAGAAATTGATTATAATGATAAAGATGTCCTGGCATCCATTGGCACCGGAAAGTGCGATGGCATCTTCCAGCTGGAGAGTTCGGGAATGAAAAGCTTCATGAAGGAGCTGCGGCCCGAAAACCTGGAGGATATCATTGCGGGGATTTCTCTCTATCGTCCGGGACCGATGGATTTCATTCCGCGTTATTTGAAAGGAAAGAATGATAAGGACTCCATCACATATGAATGTCCGCAGCTGGAGCATATTCTGGGACCGACCTATGGCTGTATCGTCTACCAGGAACAGGTTATGCAGATCGTTCGCGATCTGGCGGGCTATACCATGGGCCGAAGCGATCTGGTGCGCCGTGCCATGTCAAAGAAGAAGGCGGCGGTCATGGAGAAGGAACGCCAGAATTTCGTGTACGGCAATCAGGAAGAAAACGTAAAGGGCTGTATTGAGAATGGCATTGATGAGAAGACTGCAAATCATATTTATGATGAGATGATCGATTTCGCAAGGTACGCTTTTAACAAATCCCATGCAGCCTGCTATGCGGTGGTTGCATATCAGACGGCATATCTGAAATACTATTATCCGAAGGAGTTCTTCGCGGCACTTATGACCTCTGTTATGGACAATGTGGGTAAGGTGTCGGAGTACATTCTGACCTGCCGCCAGATGGGCATTCGTATCCTGCCGCCTGACATCAACGAAGGGCAGAGCGGTTTCTCTGTTTCCGGTGATGCGATCCGATATGGTCTGTCGGCAATCAAGAGCATTGGACGCAATGTGGTGGACGAGATCATCCGGGAGCGTCAGAATAACGGCCTTTTTACCTCCATTGATGATTTTGTGGAGCGCATGGGCGGCCGTGAGGTGAATAAGCGTACCCTGGAGAATTTCATCAAGGCCGGTGCCATGGATTCTCTTCCGGGCAATCGGAGACAGAAGACCATGATTGCGCCGGAACTTCTGGATCAGAAAAATAAGGACCGCAAAAATGTGCTGGAGGGTCAGCTGAGCCTTTTTGATTTTGCGGCAGAGGAAGAAAAGCAGCAATACCAGATCACCATGCCGAAGGTACCGGAGTTTCCGAAGGGAGAGCTTTTGGCCTTCGAGAAGGAGACACTTGGCATCTATGTCAGTGGTCATCCGATGGATGAGTATCTTGAAACCTGGAAAAACAGCATTACCGCCAAAACAACCGATTTTATGGTGGATGAGGAGACAGGAAGAGCTGTTGTGGAAGACGGCGCCCGGGCGACCATTGGCGGCATGATAACAGCCAGGACCGTAAAGCTTACGAAGAATGGCCAGCAGATGGCCTTTGTGACTCTGGAGGATATGGTTGGTTCCGTGGAAGTCATCGTCTTCCCGCGGGATTACGAGAATAAGAAGCAGCTCCTGAATGAGGATGCAAAGGTGTTTATCAGCGGACGTACCTCCATTGGGGATGACCCGGCAGGACGGCTGATCTGTGAGCAGGTGATCCCCTTTGACGAGGTTCCGAAGGATCTGTGGCTGAAGTTTGCCGATAAGACCGAGTATGATGCCCGGTGGCCGGAAGTGACGGAAATTCTGAGGGGCTCTGATGGCCATGATACCGTGATCATTTATCTGGAAAAGGAACGGGCAAAGAAGGTTCTTCCCGCAAACTGGCATGTGGCAGCGTCAACAGAAGTGACGGAAAAGCTGATGAAAATAATTGGTGAAAAGAATGTCAAAGTTGTGGAAAAGGGATTGAAAAGATAGAAAAAATGTTTTAGAATACAGTTTGTATGAAAAAAAGTGCATCTATATAAAATAAACGGAATGGAAATCGCGCAGCGCTTTCTGCACGAGACAGAGAGCTCATTGCGAAAACGAAGGGTAACAGGAGGAGACAACTATGGCAAAGCAAGTAAAGACAATCGGTGTCCTGACAAGCGGAGGAGATGCTCCGGGCATGAACGCAGCCATCCGTGCGGTGGTTCGTACTGCCATCAGTAAGGGTATGAAGGTAAAAGGAATCATGCGTGGCTACGCAGGACTTTTACAGGAAGAGATCGTAGACATGAGCAGTACCGATGTGTCCAATATCATTTTCCGTGGAGGTACCATCCTGTACACAGCAAGATGTATGGAGTTTGTAACGGCGGAAGGTCAGCAGCAGGGCGCAGAGATCTGCCACAAGCACGGTATTGACGGCATCGTAGTCATCGGCGGTGACGGTTCTTTTCGGGGAGCCGGTAAGCTGGCAGCCCTTGGCGTTAATACCATTGGCGTTCCGGGAACCATCGATCTGGACATTGCCTGCACCGATTACACCATCGGATTCGATACGGCAGTCAATACCGCCATGGAGGCAATCGATAAGGGACGTGATACCTCTACATCTCATGAGCGCTGCAGTATCATTGAGGTTATGGGCCGCAATGCCGGTTATATCGCACTGTGGTGTGGTATTGCAAACGGCGCGGAGGATATTCTGCTTCCGGAGCGTTATGACGGCAATGAGCAGGCTCTCATCGACCGCATCATAGAGAACCGCAAGCGCGGCAAGAAACACAACATCATCATCAATGCGGAGGGTATCGGACATTCTGGTTCCATGGCACGCCGCATTGAGGCAGCAACCGGTATTGAGACAAGAGCCACCATTCTGGGCCACATGCAGCGAGGCGGCACCCCAACCTGTAAGGATCGTGTGTACGCATCCATTATGGGGGCAAGGGCAGCAGAGCTTCTGTGCGAAGGAAAGAGCAACCGCCTGGTCGCTTATAAGCACGGTGAGTTCGTAGATTTCGACATCCAGGAAGCACTTCAGATGAAGAAGGACATTTCCGAGGAGCAGTTTGAAATCGCAAAGATGCTTGCGAAATAGGAAGCATCATGGAAGCAGGCTGACAGAACAGGACTGCATGATACAATCGAAAAAGAAATCTTCGCCCGGCAGCATATTCGCCGGGCGTGTTTCGTGTTTATGGATATGAGAAAATTTTGACAAATCGCAGCTGCAGATCTGGCGAGAAGATCAGAAGGCAGCAGGAAACGGATTCAGGAGGAAATCGCGGATGACAGGACAGGACGGAAATATCGTTCTTTGTGGTTCTAACAGCTATGAAAAAAAGTATTATTTTAATGAAGAGTTTGACAGCCTCCCGGAGGCAGTGAAGAAGCAGCTTCACGTGATGTGTGTCTGGTTTACGGAGGAATGCGGCGGGATTCTTACCATGGAATTTGAGCCGGATGGCACGCTGGAGTTCAGGCATACTATTTCAGAGTACGATGGCTACTGCGATGAGATCGGCGCAGACTTAAAGATCAAGCAGTACCGACAGGATGGGCAGGAGTTCTTAAAGGCCCTGGAACTGTACTTTAAGGTATTCTATCTTGGTGAGGAACCGGAAGAATGAAGCTGAGGATTGGAAATGTAGAGCTGGATAACAACCTGATCCTGGCTCCCATGGCAGGCGTTACGGATATGTCCTTCCGGCAGCTGTGCCGGGAGCAGGGCTGTGGACTTCTTGTCACCGAGATGGTGAGTGCAAAAGCCATTCTTTACAAGAACCGTAACACGAAGGAGCTTATGGCCATTGGCGAGGGTGAGCGTCCTGTGTCTTTGCAGCTGTTCGGTTCGGATCCGGAAATCGTCAGTGACATTGCCCACCAGGTGGAGGATGGGCCTTATGACATCATCGATCTGAACATGGGATGTCCGGTGCCGAAGATTGTCGGAAACGGTGAGGGCTCTGCCCTGATGAAGAATCCGAAGCTGGTGGAGGAGCTGTTATCTGCACTGGTGCGAAAGGTACACAAGCCGGTCACGGTCAAGTTCCGCAAGGGCTTTGATGACGATCACGTGAATGCCGTAGAGATTGCGAAGATTGCTGAGAGCTGTGGTGTGGCTGCTGTGGCGGTGCACGGACGGACCAGAGAACAGTATTATTCCGGCAGGGCAGACTGGGATATCATCCGTCAGGTGAAGGAAGCTGTGAAAATTCCGGTCATCGGAAACGGAGACATCTTTGAGCCGCAGGATGCGAAGCGGATGTTAGAGGAAACAGGCTGTGACGGTCTGATGATAGGCCGCGGTGCAAGAGGAAACCCATGGATTTTCAAACGGATCCATCATTATCTGGAAACCGGGGAAGTGCTTCCGCCGCCTGGACCGGTGGAGGTGGGAGAGATGATCCTGCGCCACACCAGGATGCATGTAGCCTTTAAGGGTGAATATATTGGCATGAAGGAGATGCGTAAGCACATTGCCTGGTATACTGCAGGGCTTCCGCATTCTTCCTCGATCCGCAGAGAATGCAATATGCTGGAAACAGAAGAAGAACTGGTGGAGCTGCTGAAACAGCACGGGATGCTTGACAAGGAAAGTGCTTTCAAGTATAATATTCAGAATGTATGATCACAGGTTCCGGGAGTTAGCTCAGACTGTGGTTTCAGGTGCCAAAATAACTGCTTCGGAGGCGGAGGTTCCGCGCGGCGGCAGTGTAAATAAGGAAGGAAATGAGTGTCATGGCAGATAGCAAGAAACACATTTTAACCTATGCAGGTTTAAAAAAGTATGAGGATGAGTTACAGGATTTAAAAATCCATCGCAGACAGGAAATCGCGCAGAAGATCAAAGAGGCGCGTGAGCAGGGCGACCTGTCCGAGAATGCTGAGTACGATGCAGCCAAGGACGAGCAGAGAGACATTGAGCTGCGTATTGAAGAGCTGGAGAAGCTGTTAAAGAACGCAGAGGTTGTAGACGAGGACGAGATCGACTTAGATAAAGTAAGCATTGGCTGCCAGGTAAAGGTATACGATGTAGACTTCGACGAGGAGATGGAGTTTAAGATTGTTGGTTCTACCGAGGCCAACAGCCTGCAGAATAAGATTTCTAACGAGTCTCCGGTAGGCGCGGCTTTAATTGGTAAGAGCGTAGGAGATGTTGTAGACGTAGAAACCCAGGCTGGTGTACTTCAGTACAAGGTTCTGGAGATCCAGAGAGTATCATAAGAGCAGCATTTATTATAGAAGAACGAAGGAGTAAGGGAAAAGATGGCAGAGCAGCAGAACGCAAAGCAGCAGAATGCGAAGGAGCCGGATCTCAACCAGCTTCTGAAGGTTCGCCGTGAAAAACTGGCAGAGCTTCAGGCAGCAGGCAAGGATCCGTTCCAGATCACAAAGTATGACGTAACCGCACACAGCGAGGACGTAAAAGCAGACTATGCAGAATGGGAAGGCAAAGAAGTATCCATCGCAGGACGTATGATGTCCAAGCGTGTCATGGGTAAAGCATCCTTCTGCAATGTTCAGGATTTAAAGGGCAATATCCAGTGCTACGTTGCGCGTGATGACCTGGGTGAAGAAGCATACAAAGACTTCAAGCGTATGGATATCGGTGATATCGTGGGCATTAAAGGTATCGTCTTCACCACCAAGATGGGTGAGATCTCAATTCATGCAACCTCCATGGTGCTGCTCTCCAAGAGCCTGCAGATCCTTCCGGAGAAGTATCACGGTCTGACCAACACGGACGTGCGTTACCGTCAGCGCTATACAGACCTGATCATGAACGAGGACGTGAAGAAAACCTTCGTGATGCGTTCCCGCATCATCAGTTGCATCCGCCGTTACTTAGACGGACAGGGCTTCTTAGAGGTAGAAACCCCGATGCTGGTGGCAAACGCAGGCGGCGCTGCTGCAAGACCGTTTGAGACCCATTACAACGCACTGGATGAGGATGTAAAGCTTCGTATTTCCCTGGAGCTGTACTTAAAGAGACTGATCGTAGGCGGCATGGAACGTGTATACGAGATCGGCCGTGTATTCCGTAACGAGGGTCTTGATACCCGCCACAACCCGGAGTTCACCCTCATGGAGCTGTACCAGGCATATACTGATTACTACGGTATGATGGACTTAACCGAGAATATGTTCCGTCACATCGCAAATGAGGTTATGGGAACCACCACCATTCCGTATGCAGACGTTGAGATTGATTTAGGCAAGCCGTTCGAGCGTCTGACTATGGTAGATGCGATCAAGAAATATGCAGGAGTTGACTTCGACGAGATCCAGACCACCGAAGAGGCTAAGAAGCTGGCAGACGAGAAGGGTGTTCACTACGAAGAACGTCATGTGCGCGGCGATATCATCAACCTCTTCTTCGAAGAGTTCGTAGAAGAAAACTTGATCCAGCCGACCTTTATCATGGATCATCCAGTAGAAATCTCACCGCTGACCAAGAGAAAGCCGGATAAACCAGAGTATGTAGAGCGTTTCGAGATGTACATCTACGGACGTGAGATGTGTAACGCATACTCCGAGTTAAACGACCCGATCGACCAGAGAGAGCGTTTCAAAGCACAGGAGGCTGCTCTGGCAGCAGGTGATGACGAGGCAAACACCACCGATGAAGACTTCATGAACGCACTGGAGATCGGTATGCCTCCGACAGGCGGTATCGGTTACGGTATCGACCGTCTGGTCATGCTGTTCACCAACAGCCCGGCCATCCGCGATGTATTACTGTTCCCGACAATGAAGTCCCTGGACGCTGACAAGAAGTCTGCGAAGTCAGAAA
>OGPP01002517.1_pt1 | contig 10782 bp, 7 predicted proteins | sample 1553021 | NCBI WGS metagenome assembly OGPP01 (sample SAMEA2580217, study PRJEB22360) | human gut metagenome | biome: human gut; feature: human-associated habitat; material: faeces | place: Denmark | collected 2008/2010
TTGGAAGAGTTGCGAGCCATGTCTTCAGAACAATTGAACGCTGCAATTGGACCTTTCCTTGGGGAAATGTTCAGCGTAGGAGAAGGATTAGTATTGATTCCTAATATTGATGGATACGTATTAAAAGATGGCTATTATAAGCTGATTGAGCAGAATAAAATTAAAAATATTCCATATATGATAGGTAGCAATTTAAATGATATCATGACTACAAAAGAGGACGTAGAAGCCGGAAAACCAAGTGTGATTTATGAGGGAAGCCGAGAGTTTAGTTTTAAATTGGAGGAGAATGGTCATACACCTGCCTATGTATATCATTTCACCAGACAGCTTCCGGGAGATGATGCAGGTGCGTTTCATTCTGCAGAATTATGGTATATGTTTGGCACCTTAAATCGTTGCTGGAGACCATTTACAGAACAAGACCAGGAATTGTCAGAAGAGATGCTGACTTATTGGACGAATTTTATGAAAACAGGAAATCCAAATAGTGATGGATTAGAAAAATGGAAACCGTGTAGTAAGAAAGAAGCATTTATTATGACGTTTGATGTGAAGGAATAGATATTTAAGAGATAACTAATAAGAAATTGGGTAAATATTGGTAAAACTCAAAAAAATTGAGGTAGAAGGTGTTATGAGCAAATATACATTAGATTTGAAAGAATACGCTGCACTTGCAAGATTAGCATCCGCAGAGGGATGTGTTTTAGTAAAAAATGATAATAATGCACTTCCGTTAAGAAAAAAAGAGAAAGTAGCAGTGTTTGGACGAATGGCTTTCCATTATTACAAAAGTGGTCTTGGTTCTGGAGGGTTAGTGAATACTAGGTATGTAGTCAGTATTTTGGATGCATTAAAGGAAGAAAAAGATATTATTTTAGAGGAAGACTTATTAAATCTGTATGAAAAATGGATCAAAAAGCATCCTTATGACGAAGGCGAAGGATGGGGACGTGTGCCTTGGTCCCAGGCAGAAATGCCAGTAGATGATGTTGTGCTAAATGTTGCACAAAATGCAGATGCAGCATTAATAATTATAGGTAGAACTGCGGGAGAAGACCAGGATAATAGAAATGAGCAGGGAAGCTATCTTTTGACAGATATTGAAAAAGAAATGATTGCCAATGTAAGTAAAGCATTTGAACGTACCATAGTGATATTGAATGTTGGAAATATCATCGATATGAATTGGGTGGAAGAATGCAACCCTTCTGCTGTCTTATATGCATGGCAAGGTGGGCAAGAAGGAGGACATGGAGTAGTGGATGTTCTGACAGGAAGAGTCAATCCGTGTGGAAAACTGACAGATACGATTGCAAGAAATATTGAAGACTATCCTTCTACTGCTAATTTTGGAGATGAAAAGAGAAACTTCTATAAAGAAGATATCTATGTGGGATATCGCTATTTTGAAAGTTTCGCAAAAGAAAAAGTAATATACCCATTTGGGTATGGATTATCGTACACTTCATTTGCCTTGGAAAGTAATATTAAAGAGATTACACGCGACAAAATCTGTATAGTTGTAAAGGTTACTAATACAGGAACTTTAGATGGAAAAGAAACAGTCCAGATATATATAAAATCACCACAAGGAATGCTTGGAAAACCTGAGCGTGCATTAATTGGTTTTGAAAAAACAAAAAAACTTGCAGCGGGAGCTACAGAAGAATTACTGATTTCCATCCCTAAAAAAACATATGCATCTTATGACGATAGTGGAGTGACAGGGTACCGTTCTTGTTATGTGTTAGAAGCAGGTGAATATGAAGTATTTGCAGGAACTGATGTCAGAAGTGCAGTAAGCTGTGGTAGTTTCTGGGAAAACTTTCTTGTAGTAGAAAAATTAGAAGAAGCTTGTGCACCAACCATAGACTTTGAACGAATACATCCTGTAGACGGAAAAGTTGCATTTGAAAAAGTGCCAACGAGAACAATAGATCCAGTTGTACGAAAAAAAAGAAGATGTGAAAAGGAAATTCCGTTTACTGGAGATAAAGGAATTTTACTTGGTGATGTTTACGAAGGTAACGCATCTTTGGACGAATTTGTTGCACAATTAGAGGACAAGGATTTGATTCATATGTTTTATGGAGAAGGAATGTGTAGTCCAAAAGTTACACCAGGAACAGCAGCAGCCTTTGGAGGAATTACAGAACGATTACAAGCCTTCGGCATACCAGCAGCATGTTGTGCAGATGGTCCTTCCGGAATTCGTATGGATTGTGGAACAAAAGCGTTTTCATTACCAAATGGAACAGCACTTGGCTGTACCTTTGATACAGCCTTGGTAGAAGAACTTTATTGTATGTTAGGAAAAGAACTTCGTAAGAATAAAATTGATAGTATATTAGGACCTGGTTTAAATCTCCATCGAAATCCATTAAATGGGCGTAACTTTGAATACATTTCAGAGGATCCATTACTTACGGGAAAAATAGGAGCAGCTCAGGTGAAAGGAATTGGATATTCAAATGTAACAGGAACTATGAAACATTTTTGTGCAAATAATCAAGAGTTTTCAAGAAATTATAGCGATTCAGTGATTTCAGAGAGAGCTTTACGTGAAATCTATTTAAAATGTTTTGAAATACCAGTCAAAGAAGGCGGCGCCCACGCGATCATGACTAGTTATGGTGCAGTAAATGGTATTTGGGCAGCCGGTAACTATGATCTTTGTACCACGATTTTGCGTAAAGAATGGGGATTTAAAGGAATTGTTATGACTGATTGGTGGTCAATGGCAAATGATGAAGGAAGTGAACCATCCAGAGAAAATCTGGCACCAATGATAACAGCAGGAAATAATTTGTATATGGTTACGCCAGATGCAGATGGAAGTGGGAATCAGGATAATCTTTTGGAAAAATTACGATCAGGTGTGTTGCAAAGGAGCGATTTGCAGAGAAGTGCGAAAGATGTTTTGAATTTTATTTTGAATGTACCGGCTATTGAACACAAATTAGGTAGAATTAGTCCAGAAGAATTAGAAGAAATGAATGCAAAGGAAGATAATGATTTTTCACCTGTTGATCTTAAATTTTATAAGGTTGATAAAAGTGGAGAAGAGGTGAAAATAGATGGAAGCAACATAATTACCAAGCGCGGAGAATGCTGGGTTGCTGGAATTGAAGTGACAAAGTTTGGCCTGTTTGAAATTTCTGTCACAATGAAATCTGAATTGGGATCATTAGCACAGCTTCCTATTAGTGTATTTTTAGATGGTACACATAAAACAACAATATCTATTCAAGGAACAGAAGGTAAGTGGGTGACCGAAACTAGAGAATTAGGTGTTATTGTTGGGAATAATCATTATTTAAAATTATTTTTTGGAGCGGATGGAATTGAGTTAGATGAGATTACAATCCATTTAGTGGAAGCAATAGAACTTCCTTTCTAATATATATCGAGTTCCATATTGTAGCAGAAGGTAACAATCACTGTCTGCCCTAGTGAACTATGGAGGAAGACGAAGAATAAGATTAAAGTGTTTGGAAAATAGAAAATACTATTAATAAGCCTAAATAGTACAAATAAAGTTCAAAGAGGAGTAACTATGGCTCAATATGAAGAAAAAATTAAAGATTTATTAGAACAGATGACATTAGAAGAGAAGGTTGGCCAGTTACAGCAATGTGGTCCATCATTAGTTGGAGCATTTGAGGTAAGTTTTTCTGAACTGTTAGACATGATGTTTGATGGAAAAATCAGTGAAGCGGAATTTGGTAGATTAATGAGCACAGCACAGGAAGACTTTCATGAGGAAGATTTGAGAGCTGGAAAAATTGGATCTTATAATGGAATTAAAAATGCAGCAACCGCAAACAAGTTACAAAAAATTGCAGTTGAAGAAACAAGACTTGGAATTCCGCTAGTATTTGGTTATGACGTTATTCATGGATATCGTACAATAATGCCAATTCCGCTTGCTGAAGCCTGTGCCTGGGATCCTGATCTTTGGGAAAAGACAGCACGTGTTGCAGCAAAGGAAGCAACTGCAGCAGGAATTCATATGACATTTGCACCAATGGTGGATGTTGCAAAAGATGCTAGATGGGGACGTGTCAGTGAAGGTGCTGGTGAGGATGCATATCTATCCTCATTATTTGGAATGGCAAAAGTAAAGGGATTTCAAAGTGAAGATCTGTCAAAAGAAGATGCGATGGTAGCCTGTGTAAAACATTTTGCGGGATACGGTGCAGCGGAAGCAGGCAGAGATTATAATCGTGTTGATATGTCAATGCAAAGATTTTACGAAGAATATCTACCACCATATGAAGCATGTATTAAAGCAGGAGCAAGAGCAATCATGCCGGCTTTTAATGATATCAATGGTGTACCTTGTTCTGTGAATAAATGGTTGTTAACAAATATTCTTCGAGAAAAATGGAGATTTGATGGAATGACAGTTTCTGATGCAAATGCTATTGCAGAATGTGTTAATCATGGCATTGCAGAAGACAAGTCAGATGCTTCTAGACAGGCAATTGAAGCAGGGATGGATATGGACATGTCCTCTAATTCGTATAGTGAAAGTTTAGTGCAATTAGTACAGAATGGAGTAGTAAAAGAAGAGGTACTAGACAGGGCAGTTGCAGATGTGCTGCGAATTAAGTGCGAATTGGGACTTTTCGAGCATCCATATCAGACCAGTGAAGAACGGGAAAAGGAAGAATTATTAAAACCAGAATATCGCACACTTGCAAGAGAGACTGCTGGAAAATCAATGGTTTTATTAAAGAATGAAGGGGTCCTGCCATTGAAGAATGGAACGAGAGTTGGTGTTGTAGGTGGATTAGCAGATAATCGTGGTGAAATGACAGGAGCCTGGGCAATTGGGGCAAATCCGGAAGAATGTATTAGTATAGTAGATGCTTGTAATGTGCAAGGAATTGATTATATTTATACAAAAAATTTAGAAGAAATTGAAAACTGTGATGTTGTAGTTGTTTCGCTAGGCGAAACAAAAGATCAAAGTGGAGAAGCAGCAAGTCGTTCGGATATTACCATTCCGGAAGAACAGATGGAACTGTTAGATGAATTAGTAAAAAGTGGGAAACCAGTAATTACCGTATTGTTTAATGGAAGACCGTTAGTATTAGGAGCTGTTGCAGAAAAGGCAGATGCTATTTTAGAAGCATGGTATCCAGGCATAGAGGCTGGAAATGCCATTTTAGACATTTTATTTGGAAGGGTAAACCCATCAGCAAAATTGACTACAACATTTCCATACGCAAGTGGTCAATGCCCGATGTATTATAGTCATATAAATACAGGAAGGCCAGGTGGCAAAGGAAAATTTACATCTAAGTATTTAGATACACCATTAGAACCTGTATATCCATTTGGGTATGGACTAAGTTACACAACTTACAATTACCGGGACTTAGAAGTTGTGGAGTCCCGAGAGGCATTTATTGCTTCAGCAACGATAACCAATATTGGAGAAGTAGCAGGGGAAGAAATAGTACAGTGCTATATCAGGGATTTGGTTGCACAACGTGTTCGTCCAGTAAAGCAGTTAAAAGCCTTCGAAAAAATTAAATTAGATCCTGGAGAGAGTAAGAAAATTAGTTTCATAATTCCATATCAGGAATTGGGTTATTACAATAATGAGATGGAATATATTGTTGAGGAAGGTACGTTTGAAATCTTTATTGGAAAGAATTCAGATGATTGTCTATCACAAAAAATTGTTTTATACAGATGAGCATGATGTCAAAACAATAATGAGACCAAGTTCCGGTCGTCCGGCGATAATGCTTTTTGTGGATCAGCCAAAAGCAAATAATAATTATGGAGAATTTATTGGAAGAGAATTAGTTGGGTTGACCAGAAATTGGAGAATGATAAAAATCTAAAATGTATACTCATAGTAGAGAAATTAAAGAGTAAAAAAGTTAGAATATATGATACATAATCCGATATTACCAGGGCTTTACCCAGAGCCATCCGCTTGTTGTGTGGACAATGATTTTTTTTCTGGTGACATCAAGCTTTAGTTTGTTTCCAGTTATTCCCGTTTTTTATGCAGATATGATGGAAAGCATAAATATTGAATAATGGAGGAATTGAAAAGATGTTTGATTACAAAGCAAAACCATTTTATTTATCAGATGAGGATATTCAGTGGGTAGAGAGTACCTATCAGAGCATGACACAGGAAGAAAAAATAGGACAGCTTTTTTGTCCGATTGAATTTTCAACTAGAGAAGAAGAGCTAAAAAATCTGGTGGAGAAAAAGCACATTGGTGGAGTACTTTACAGAGAAGGACGTGGTGAAGAAATTATGGAAAGCCACAGAATATTGCAAAAATACAGTAAAATTCCACTTCTTATAGCTTCTAACCTGGAAATGGGTGGAACAGGAGCTGCAGTGGAAGGAACTTTTTACGGACGGGAGATGTTGGTGGCGGCAACAGGAAATGAAGAACGGGCATATCAGCTTGGAAAGGTATCTTGTGCAGAAGGAGCTGCTGTTGGTGTAAACTGGGCATTTGCACCAGTTGTAGATATTGATGGTAACTTCCGAAATCCAATTTTAAACGTACGTACTTTTGGAGATGACAAAGAGCGTATAAAAAAGATGGGTGCTGCATATATGAGGGCAGCGACCGAAGAAGGTGTAGCAGTCTCCATTAAGCATTATCCAGGAGATGGAGTAGATGAGCGTGATCAGCATCTACTTACTTCTGTTAATTCATTAAGCTGTGAGCAGTGGGATGCATCCTATGGAGATATCTACAAAACCTTAATTGAAAAAGGGGCGCTTACGGTTATGGCAGGTCATATTGCATTACCTGCGTATGAAGAAAAATTTGATGGTAAGCCATGTGACAAGGTGATTCCGGCAACATTATCAAAAAATATATTACAAAAACTGCTGCGTGAGCAGTTGGGATTTAATGGATTAATTACAACAGATGCTACACCAATGGTGGGATTTACTTGTGCAGAAGAACGCCAAAAAGCGGTTCCTATGGCAATTGAAAACGGATGTGATATGTTCCTTTTTAATAAAGACTTTGAGGAAGACATTATTTTTATGTCAGAAGGAGTTAAAAACGGTTTGTTATCAGAACAGCGTTTAGAAGAAGCAGTGAAGCGTATTCTTGCCACAAAAGCAGCATTGAAGTTGCATATAAAGCAGCAAAACAAAACACTGGTACCACCAAAAGAAGCGTTGGCTGTTTTAAAATGTGAAAAGCATGATACCTGGGCAAAAAAGTGTGCAGATGAAGGGGTAACATTGGTAAAAGATACGCAGAAATTACTTCCAATTTCTGCAGATAAGCAGAAACGTATTTTGTTAGAAATAATGGGTGATTTTCAGTCGAACGAGCGTGTATGTACTTACTTTAAAACATTATTGGAAAACGAAGGATTTGAGGTATTTGTTTATGAAAAGGAAGAACTTGGAAGAGGTGAGGGAAAACTATTTGATACCGTAGGAGAATTTAAAGACAAATATGACATGGTTATCTATATTGGTAATATCGAGACTGTTTCCAATAAGACGGTTGCAAGATTGGACTGGCATACCTTATTTGGATTAGGAAATAATATGCCATGGTTTGTGCATGAAGTTCCAACTATGTTTATCAGTGTAGGAAACCCATATCATTTAATGGATGTTCCAATGATCAAGACATTTATCAATGGTTATTGTAATTCAGAGTATGTAATTAAGGCAATTGTGGAAAAAGTGATAGGAAAGAGCAAATTTAAAGGCGTAAGTCCAATAGATCCTTTCTGTGGAAAATGGGATACAAAATTTTAAAATTATTTAGTTGAAATAGAGAGAATTATCACATGATTGTTATCAGATTAAGGATGGTAAGATAAATATACAATTTACCCCCAAAACAGGTTTGGAAAGGAGGAGATAAGATATGGGAATAAAAGCAGTAATTTTTGATTTAGATGGAGTGATTGTTTTTACGGATAAATTTCATTATCAGGCATGGAAAAAAATGGCTGATACTATGGGTATCTATTTTGATGAAAAAATTAATAACCGCCTTCGTGGTGTTAGCCGTATGGATAGTTTGGAAATCATTTTAGAAAGATATGAGGGAAAGCCACTTTCAGAGAAAAAAAAGCAGGAATTAGCGGAACAAAAGAATGCTACATATCGTGAATTATTAAAGACTATGACACCTGGAGATGTAACGTCAGAAGTTCGTGAGACCCTAGCAGAAATTCGTCGTAGAGGATATGGAATTGCATTGGGATCATCCAGTAAGAATGCAAAATTTATTTTAGAAAGAGTACATCTATTAGACGCTTTTGACAAGATTTCAGATGGCAATAATATTACCAAATCGAAGCCAGATCCAGAAGTATTTTTAAAGGGTGCTGAGTATCTTTCTGAAAGACCTCAGGATTGCTTGATAGTTGAAGATGCAGAGGCAGGAATTGATGCAGGTATTGCAGGTGGTATGAAAACGGCAGCGATTGGTGATGCAGTAAAATGTGGAAAAGCAGATTATACACTTGATAAATTTAGTGATTTACTTAAAATTTTGAAATAGCTGAAATTGAACTTCCAGGTATTATGGAAGTTGTAGGAAACGGAGTTTATCAATATGTCGTGAAAGGATGAAGAAAAGATGACAGTAAGAGAGATTATTGATGGAATTATCGCCAAAACAGGGATGAATCCTCTGCCGGCAGAGTGTACATGTGATAAACTTATATGTGGATCCATGGATCAGGAGGTAACTGGTATTGTAAGTACCTTTATGGCAACGGTAGATGTGATACGTAAAGCAAAAGAGGTAGGAGCCAATTTTATTATTACTCATGAACCTACCTGGTTCAATGGCATGGATAAAAAGGAATGGGTCAGTGAAGATCCGGTTTATCTGGAAAAGAAAAAATTGATTGAAGAAAGTGGTATGACAATCTGGAGATTTCATGATTACATGCATATGGGACAGAAAGACGAGATATACAAAGGATTCGATAAAGAGTTTGGATGGGAAGAATTTCGTGTGGAAATCATCGATACAGAAAAATATGGTGAAAAAGATTTCAATCAGGAAAGATTCTGGAAAAATTTTGGAGCAGTTTACCAGATTCCGGAAACAACATTAAAAGGGTTGTGTGAGTTCTTTAAAGAGAAAGCCAATATGGATGTGGTACAGATTGTCGGGAATCCAGAGATGAGAGTGGAACGTGTATCTGTGCTGGTAGGAGGAGGAAGTCTGGGACTTGGACGGGAAGAAGCACCAATGATTCAGATGTGCAAAGAAAACATAGATGTGGTAATCTGCGGAGATATCACAGAGTGGACATTGTCTGCTTATGTACGTGATGCTACCATGCTGGGTATGAACAAGGGAATGCTGGTACTTGGTCATGAAAGAAGCGAAGAATGGGGCATGAAACATCTGGTAGGTTGGCTGGAATTAGTTGCACCAGGAGTTTTGGTAACATTTGTGGATGCGGGAGAACCCTTTACCTATTTATAAAGATATTAAAGAGGATTTCATTAGCACGTAAGTTAGCAAAGAAAAATTTTTTACATAAAGGAGATAGAAAGTATGAAAAAATGGGAAATGAAAATACCGCAGGATATCACTATGCGGGAGGGGATGAAGACACTTTATGCAGATAAAGAAGATACTCGTGTAAATTACATCAAGGATGTTGTATATGTAAAGAGAGAAAAAACAGAGCTGCATCTGCAGCTTTTAATTCCAGGACTTCATGCACCTCAGCTAGGATATATCGGAAAACATCCGTTGGTAATTTTTGTACAGGGTTCCGGATGGGGAAAACAGGATTGTTATCTTTCATTGCCGAATTTGTATCCTTTAGCAAAAGCAGGTTATGTGGTTGCCAGTGTGGAATACAGACCTTCTGAGGAAGCAATCTTCCCGGCATTTTTGCAGGATGTAAAATCAGCAATTCGTTTTTTGAGAGCTCATGCGGATGAATATGGAATTGATCCGGAAAACGTGGCAATATGGGGTGACTCTTCAGGCGGTCATGCAGCTGTTATGGTAGGCGTAACGGGAGATATGGAAGAATTTAAAACTGAGGATAATAAAGAGCAGTCGGATGCCGTAAAAGCAGTTATTGATTTTTATGGACCAACCGATGTGACGAGAATCAATGATAAACCAAGAAATCCAGAGATTGACCACAGTAAACCTCAGCCGGAAGATATTCTATTCGGTGGAAGAGTGGCAGATCATCCGGAAATATCTGAACCAGGAAATCCGTTGAATTATATTACGGAAGAAAAACAGATTCCTCCAACCATGATTGTTCATGGAGATCAGGATGAGATGGTTCCTTTTAATCAGAGTGTGCTGTTGTATGACAAACTGGTAGAGTGCAAAAAGATTGTAGATTTCTATAAGGTACTTTCTGCCGATCATGGAGTCTTCCTCTGGACAGATGAAGTGGTTGGACGGGTGATTCAGTTTATAGGAATGTATCTGAGATAATACCTAATTTAAACGTGAAAAGTTTTAAATAAACTATAGGCATCCGCTAATGTGTGCTATATATCATATAGTTTCTGTATATTTTTTGGAAGTTTGTCAGGCAACATGGCATTTATAGCATCTTCGTTACCATCTTTCATTGCTGTTTCGTAATACCAGCACTTGAATTTTAAGAGGGAAAGAGTTTTTTGGAGTTCCTGAATTTCAGTTTCAACAGCTGATTTTCTGGTTTCAAATAATTCTTTTCTTTTTTCATAGCTGGAGCTGCCTTCAGATACCCAGATAAAAAATTGCTTTATATCTTTGATCTCAAGAC
>OGPP01002522.1_pt1 | contig 10767 bp, 4 predicted proteins | sample 1553021 | NCBI WGS metagenome assembly OGPP01 (sample SAMEA2580217, study PRJEB22360) | human gut metagenome | biome: human gut; feature: human-associated habitat; material: faeces | place: Denmark | collected 2008/2010
TTGGCAGATCCCATGCATCCAGATGCTGTAACATCAGGATGTGATAAAGGCGGCAGTACCACATCTTAGTAGAGCGGTGTCTGCCGCTTTCTAAGTTAAAGGCTATTTTCTCACGTTTGTTTGAACGTTCTACAGAAGTTCTTGCATTGTAATCCAGTTTCCATTCCTTACTGCTTCTTGGTGGATCATTAAATAACCGGGGATTATCCTTTAAAACTAAGTGAACGGTTCTTCCGTATTTTGCATCTGAACAAGGTGTTTCACAGGTACAGGAAATACAACCATTTTTTCGGTGCATTTCCGGGCATTTGAATTTCATTCGACCTTTTGCAGCTTCCCCGCCGTCACGATGCATGCGTTGACCAGCAGGACAGATAGGGACACCGTCTGTGTCAATCGTAAAGTCGTTTTTATAAACAGGTGGTCTGCCACCTTTGCCATTGAGGTCAATAAAAGGTGTTATGTTTTCACGCTTGAAGTATTGGTAATACGCCATTGCATCATGTGCAGAATCTAAAAGTATTTTTGATACTGTGTAATCAGGAAGAAAGGATTTCATTCTGAAAAATGTATGTAAAAATCCATGAGAGTCATGTTTGGAAGCACAGGAAAAAAGTGGAAACACAGGGAGATCACTTTGTGAATCCACGAGCATATACAGATCGTAGCCATGATACCAACGGTCATTGGAAGAATCCCAGCCGATATCACAGTCAGGCTGCGAATAATAGCGATTGCAATCACAGTTAAGAATTCCTTTTTCTTTACAGTCACAGATGCGTTTTTTGCGTTCTCTGTGAGAGGTGAGAACGGGAGTTCCATCACCGGCAAGGGCAAGAGAATTAGGATGTATCAGATTTTTTGAGACAGAAACATCCAAGAACTCTTGTTTATATATTTTGAACAAAGATGCATATGGTTGTTCATCTAGATAAAAAGTAGTGTTTTCCAATTGAGGAAGAAGCTCAGCAACGGTAATCTTTTCAACAGACTCCGCTTTTTCCCCTTTCTTTTTTGGTTTTTTGACTTTTTTCTTTTTTAGAGGATGCTCGTGAGAAGAGAGATTATCTTCAGCGGAATCCCAAAGACGGTTCAAAAAATCATAAAAGGTGCCGACACCTGGGGTATCTCCAAACTCGAATCCGCTGAGAATGGCATAAAGAGGGTTGATCTTAAGCTGAGCAGCCCACTGTGTCAGAGAAGAAACCTTAAAATCAATCGATAACAGGTAAGAACGCTGCATACAAGAAGGTGTTCGTGGAACAGGGCCGAACTTAGAATATTTATCAGCCAAAAGTTCATCCGTATAGGATAGATCAAGATTCCAAAACCGTTCAATGATATCCCAAGTAGAGCGGGCCAGTGCATTTGGATTAGGGTAATATTTACGAAGATTTTCAGTAACAAAGTTTTGATAGGCGGTGTGACCGCCAGAATTTACAGGTAACAAAAAAATCGCCTCCAGTCGAAAAAATAAAATATATTCAATCGGCTTCGCCGCAAATTTTTAGCGATTTGTCAAGTGATTTTTGACAAAAAAGTGGGGGATTTTAATAAAAAAGGAATCTAAAAACCTTGCAAAATCAATGGTTTGGAGATTCCGAGAGATTATAGTATTTAAAAGGAGGACTCAACATGGGAATGGAAGATTTTTGGGAACAGCTTCCGACAGGAAAAGAAGATAAACCATTGCTTTTTGAAATGGGACCGCTAGAGTACGATTTTCATGATATTGACGGATTGTATTTTATGCTGGATCGTCGACTATCCGGCTGTCTGCTTATGATGTGGGCAAAGCCGATGAATCCGGATATTCAGGGAACCGTCACCTTAGATAGCAGGGTGGTATCCGGCTGTATCAACCAGTATATGGAAGTTATGGGGAATATGTGGGTGCTTGGAATTCCGCTTCGGGGACTTGTGACAGAGTACGGTCGGGAATATCAACTTCACGTGGAAGGTTTTGTGGATATGGATGGGAATGAGATGAATCCGCAGGATTTTACGGTCAGAGGTGTGGAAAAAGTGAAACCGAAGCCGGAAGATGCAACACATGAACAGATTGCACTGGAAGCCGCCAGGGAGGGAATCGTTCTTTTGAAAAATGCGGCGGAAGTTCTTCCGCTGAAGAAGGGAACGGTATTGAATCTGTTTGGCAGAGGTATTCACGAATTTCGTATCGGAGCAGTGGGGGCAGGCAAAATCAATCCTCGCTACAGTGTTAATTTTGTGGAGGCTGTCAGGGAAGGAGAAGCTTATTCACTGAATGAAGAACTGGTTGAATTTTACGGCTGCGACAGGGATGAGATACCGGGGGACGAGATGTTGATGCGTGCAAAGAAATTGTCCGATACGGCAATCGTGTTCCTGACACGTGCAGCAGGAGAAAACCAGGATGCTTCCACGGCGAAAGGGGAATACTATCTGAGCGAGGATGAAGAAGCACTTATTGCAAAAATAACGGATACATTTGCAAAGACAATTGTGATTTTAAATGTCGGATATCCGATTGATGTGACATTTGCAGAAAAGTATGCAGTTGCAGGACTTATATATTCGGGATTTGGTGGAATGCTTGCAGGACCGGCACTTTTGGATATCCTGAGCGGGGCTGTAAATCCGTCAGGGAAGCTGCCGGATACATGGGCAAAGGATTATTTTGATATTCCGTCGTCGAAAAATTTCTATGACTGTGTGGATAAAACACGTCTGACAGCAGATGAAAATATATATGTGGATACTTGTTACGAGGAAGACATTTATGTGGGATATCGTTATTTTACAACATTCAGGAAAAAAGCGGCGTATCCGTTTGGCTACGGATTAAGTTATACGGAGTTTTGTATCAGGCAGGAGAATATTCGATTTGACGGGGAAGTACTGGAACTGGATGTATATGTGAAGAATGTCGGGGAAAAAGCCGGAAAAGAAGTTGTTCAGGTTTATGTAGGCAAACCGGAATCAGAATTGGAGCAGCCGGAAAAAGAACTGGTATTCTTTGAAAAAACAAAGGAACTGCTTCCGGGAGAGGAACAGAAGATTTCGGTTCATGTTCCGGTGAAAGTATTGACTTCATATTCGGAAGAAAAAGCGGCGTATATTTTATCAAAAGGATATTACCGTATTTATGTGGGAAACAGTATTGAAGCAGCGGAATGTGGCGGATTCGACGAAGAAGAAACAAGAATAATCAAACAGGTAACCAATCTGCTTTGCTGCGATTGCAAATTTACAAGATTATCCAAAACAAATCCGGATGATACATGGCCGACAGGAGCGCATTCCGGAGTGGTCAAAAATAAGTTGACATTTTTGCCTTATGAGAAGAGGAAACATTATCCCGTAAAGTTTGATATGGAGAAACCAAAAGAGAAGGTAACATTTGATGCTGTAAGAAAAAATCCGTCACGTGCGGCTGAGTTTGTAGCACAGATGTCACCGGAGGAACTTGCCCGCATCAGCGTCTGTGCCTCGGCTGGGTGGGGAATGGAAGGTATTGGTGAGGCAGGTCGTGTGTTTCAGACAGAAGGATATGATTTGCCGGACTTTCCGGTGAGCGATGGAAACAGCGGAGTCAATCTGAACATCAAAAATATTGGAATGCCGTCAGGCGTTACAATCTGTGCTTCGTTCAATAAAGAATTATCGGAAGCAATCGGGTGTGTAATCGGGGAAGAAGCGAAGGCATTGGGCATGCTGCTGGTTCTTGCCCCGGCATTTAATATTCACAGAAATCCGCTAAATGGACGACAGCCGGAATATTTTTCGGAAGATCCGTATTTGTCCGGTGTCATGGCTGGATTTTATGCAAAAGGATTGGAAGGAGCCGGGGTCGGAGGCTGCTATAAACATTTTATCGGGAACAACTGTGAATCTTCCAGAAAGCGAAATCAGAGTCTGATTTCCGAACGTGCAATCCGGGAAATTTATTTTCGGACTTTTGAATATGCGATGGATGTTCATATGCCAGCTAGCTTTATGACGGCGTATAATGCGGTAAACGGCTGCCCGACAGCAGCGGATGAAGAACTTCTACAGGGGCTTCTCAGAGAAGAAAATGGGTTTGCCGGTTTTGTAATGACGGATTGGACAACCTATGACAGTGTAGATGTGGCAGCAATGGTACAGGCGGGAAACTGCTGGATTACGCCGGGCTCTAATGATGATACATATACCGGTCAGATAAAGAAAGGATTGGAGAACGGTACCATAGACACGGCAAGACTTCAGGAGAATGTTACCGCTCTGATTCGTACAATGGCAAAATTTTCATAGAATAGAAAGAATCAGAAAAACAAAAAGAAAGAGAGGAAATGTATATGATTCGTGATTTGACAATAGAATACAGAAAAAATCCGATAGGAATCGATGAGAAACCACGTTTCTCATGGAAGCTGGAGAGTGAAAAGCAGGATGTTGTGCAGACAAGCTACCAGATTCAGGTTGTCAGCGGAGGCCAGCTTATGTGGGACAGTGGCCGGGTGGAAAGCGACCAATCCGTTCTGGTGCCATATAAGGGTGCTGCATTGAAAGAGATGACTGTTTATCAGGTGCAGGTCAGTGTATGGGATAATTACGGAGAGCTGGAACAGGTGACAGGAAACTTTGAAACCGGTTTGATGAGAGAAGAAAACTGGAATGCAAAATGGATTACCCATACACTTCCGGCTGAAGAGACTGCATGTCCGGTATTTGTCCGCAGCTTTTCTCTGGACAGATCGGTGAAGAGAGCAAGGCTGTATGCGACCGCCTGTGGTGTATATGAGGCATTTATTAACGGAAGGAAAACAGGAGACTTGTTCATGGCTCCGGGTTGGACATCTTATCATCACCGACTGCAGTATCAGACTTATGATATTACGGAACTCCTGGAAAAAGATAATGAGATTACGGTTACTGTAGGAAACGGGTGGTATAAGGGAGAACTCGGGTTTGATGCAAGACCGAATCTTTACGGCGACAGAACGGCTTTGCTGGCAATGGTGCGTATCGAGTACGAAGACGGGGAAACTATCTGCATCGGCACTGATACGGACTGGCATGTGGAAACAGGAGAAATTCTGTTTTCCGAGATTTATCACGGTGAAATACAGGATTATACAAAAGAAAGAAGGCTGGTGGGAAAGGCAGTTCTGTTTGAACATACGGATGATATCGGGCAGATTGTGGCGCAGGAATCCGAGCCGGTCCGGGTAACGAAACGGTTTGATGTAAAGGAAAGGATCGTGACTCCAAAAGGAGAATTGGTGTTTGATTTCGGACAGAATATGGCAGGACTGGTAGAAATACGACTTCCAAAACTTATGGGAGACAGATTAGTTATTCGATATGCAGAAACACTGGATAAAGATGGAAACTTCTATACAGAGAATCTGCGGACGGCAAGATGTACAGATACATTTATATACGGAGAAAAGCAGGTGGGAATGCTTGTGATGCCGCACTTCACTTTCCACGGATTCCGTTATATTTGTGTGGAAGGCGCAGGAACGGAAACAGAGGCATCGGATTTTACGGCATGTGCAATGCACACAGACATGCAGCCGACAGGAACATTCACATCCGACAACACGTTGGTTAACCAACTGCAGAGTAATATACAGTGGGGACAGAGAGGCAACTTCCTCGATGTTCCGACAGACTGCCCACAGAGAGATGAACGGTTGGGCTGGACCGGAGATGCACAGGTATTCTGTGGTACAGCCTCCTACAATTTTCACACAGCACTATTTTTCCGAAAATGGCTGCGGGATATGGCGGCAGAGACCAATCCGGAGTGGGGCGTACCTCATGTTGTTCCGAATATTCTCGGAAATCAGGCGGGAGCAGCGGCATGGAGCGATGCTGCGACAATCATTCCGTGGACGATTTATAAGGTTTACGGGGATAAAGAGATGCTTGCGGAGCAATTCCCGATGATGAAGAACTGGGTGGATTATATACATGCGAGAGTCTCGAAAAACGGATTGTGGCAGAGTGGATTCCAGTATGGAGACTGGCTGGCGCTGGACATAGAATCCGGAAGCACCGACCGGACAGGCGGAACGGACAAATATCTGGTGGCAAATGCTTATTACGCATATTCGACCAGGATTGTGCGGGATGCTGCGGATGCATTGGGGTATGCAGAGGAAGCAAAAGCATACGGTGACTTATATGAAGAAATAGTAGAAGCCATTCATGTGGAATACGTGACAAGAAGCGGACGAATGGTCAGCGAGACACAGACAGCCTGTGTGCTGATGCTGTACTTTGACTTGATAAAACCGGAATTTCGTAATCGTATTTTGGAGACATTGGAGTTGAATATCGGGGCACACCATAATCATCTGACGACAGGTTTTGTGGGTACACCGTATCTGTGTCATTGTTTGTCAGAAAACGGTCTTCATGGGTTGGCGGATGAGATCTTTATGAAAGAGGATTTTCCGGGCTGGCTCTATGCAGTAAAGAAAGGCGCAACGACAATCTGGGAGCGTTGGAATTCCATTCTGCCAAATGGGGATTTTGACGAATCAGGTATGAACTCCCTGAACCATTATGCGTACGGTTCGATTGGAAGCTGGCTGTACGAAAAAGTTGCAGGAATACGCTGTATGGAACCGGGATATAAGAAAATACGGATTCAGCCGACGCTGACAAAGGGAATGACAGAGGTGTCCGCAACTTATGAATCCATATATGGAACAATCGTAAGTGCATGGAGCTGCAGAGAAGGAAAAATCTGTGTGGACGTGCAGATTCCGGTGAATACAACGGCAGTTATCCAGCTTCCGGAGAAAGAAGCGGAATTCACGGTTGGTTCCGGCAGATATCATTACGAGTACAAGACGGATACCAATCTGAAATTCGAGAAATATTCGTTGGAGTCAACACTCGGAGAGTTGGTTGCCGAAGAACTTGGCCGCAATATGTTTGAAGAAATGATGCCGGGAATGCTGGAAGACCCGCTGATTCAGTTTGCATTGTCCATGACCATATCCGATCTGCTTATGCAGGATGCGCAGGCAAAGCCAATGTATCTGGCAGTCATTGATGCGCTGAACGCTGCAAATTCAAAATTATAAAAAATAAGCTAAAATTAAAATACGGACAATTAGGAATGTGATATTTTAAGCTTACAGGATATCAAGAAAAAATGTGATACGAAATGAAGGAGGAACACAATGAGTAAAAAACCATTAGGAAAGGACAAATTCGGCGTTCAGAAAGTAATGCGCGTGAAGGATTACTTCGGAGATGCTACGGGACAGTTCGCATTGAATGCGATGTCCGCACTGGTAGGACAGCTTACATACTTCTATACGGATAAGGTTGGTATGGCTGCCGGGGCGATTGCAACAATGTTTATTATCTGTAAGATTATTGACGCATTTACAGACCTGATTATGGGAAATATCATTGACCATACAAAACCGGGAAAAGAAAAATATCGTCCGTGGCTTTTGAAAGCGGGAATTCCGGCAGGTATTGTAATGGTTCTGATGTTTACTGTGCCGAAAATAGGAGATATGGGACAGATTATTTACGTGACAATAACGAACATTCTTCTGACAGCAGTATTATATACGGCAATGGCAATCCCTTATAATTCGCTTATGACCGTTCGTACGAACAGCCAGGAAGAACGAGGCATCATGGGAACATGGAGAGCGGCGACCGGTTATGTGGCAGGTATGATATTTGCAATCTGTATGATTCCGATTACGAATGCACTGGGCGGAAACCAAAACGCATGGATTAAATTTGGTTTTATCATGGGAATTATTGTAATACTGGCATCCTTGATTTGTTATGCAACAAGCCGTGAGACAGCAACAGAGGCAGGAGTGGCAGTAGAAGCGAAAGAAGAGGATGAAGAAGTGATTCCGTTTAAGGAAGCGCTTGGAAAGCTGTTCCACAACAAATACTGGGTGATTGTTCTGGTGGTGAATCTGCTTTCATGCATTATATATGGTCTTGCAGCGGGTGCGGGAGTATATTACTGTAAATGGATTTTCGGTAATGACAACCTGGTCGGCGTTCTCGGAGGAATCGGAATGATTCCGACCCTGTTAGGATTCATACTTGTAGGACCGATGATTAAGAAACTTGGTGTTGTGAAAACGCTACTGGTGAGCTTTGCAATGGGTGCAGGAGCAAATATGCTGCTTCTCTTCACAAAAGACATCTTTTTCTGCTACGCATTATTCGGAAGTATTACAACATTTGCAACCATTCCGATGATGTGTCTGGTTGGAGTTATGACGGCAATGTCAATTGATTATAATGAATATAAATATGGTGTAAGAATGGTAGCAACCTCCAACAGTGCATCCAGCTTTGGCGGTAAAGTGGGAAGCGGACTCGGAACATCTATCATCGGCTGGTTCCTTGCGGCAGTCGGCTATGATGCTGCACTGACTGCAGCGCCGGCAGCTACAAAAATGGCAATTTACGGATTCACTATTGTAACACCGTTAGTGATATTTGTTATTATGTTTATTCTTGTAAGCAAGTTTGATCTGGAAAAAACACTTCCTGCGATGAAAGAAGAAATTGCAAAAAGAAAAGCACAGAATGCCTAAAAAAACGCCAAAAAGCTTCCTGTATAATTTAAATAGGTCAAGAGATTGACAAAAAAATACCTCAAGTAAAATTAGATTATTACTGACCGGCAAGTTGGTAAAATCTAACGAATACAAGAGGTATCTACAATGAATATTAAAGGTTCAAAGAAGAAAAATCAAGTTTTATCAGTAAATAAGAGATTCAACAGTAACGGATTTTATTCAGTGTATTGAGTGTGAATATAGCAAAAATTGCCGCTTAGTTTAGCAGACTGGGGCGGCTATTTTTGTGTCTTATTGCTTCCTATTGTGTATCCGGGACTGAAAGCTGTCAAGCATAGGCTAATAACAGCAATCAGACCTTCAAGCGTCAACATTGGCATCCCCTCCTTTAGCAAGATTTCTGTCAGACGAGCTGGGGATTTCTATGTAATCGGAGGGGTGCTGAGTGCCGGTGGCACTCGTTTAGCACCGACCGTAACGGAGTGTAGACCACAGTCCCTCCGTAGAAGGACTAACCGCCTACCGTGTAGGTAGCACCCATAGAACGATCATAACAACCTGTGAGTGTATATGCAATCCTAAATTTGTTTTTATTGAGTGTTCACCAAAGAAGTTGTGATAACAGTATGATAACAAAATAATTCAAAATCAGAAAAACGCTCCGGATTTCCGGCTGAAAATGATAATAAAAAGAATTACGATTCACACCACAGTCCTCTACAATATCCTTCACTGTAATCTGGGAAATCGGTCGTTCTGTTAATAACTTTATAAAAGAATTTTTAATTTCTCTTTTGGCAAAAGGGGGCATTCTGGCACTTCCTTTCTCAACTTAATTCAACTTATTACCTTATATAATAATGCCACAATGATTACGCACTACATGCAACATAATACCATATCTTCGCCCTTTATTCCATTAAATTTTCTAAAAATCAATAAATTCTTTCTTGGTATTTGTATAAAGTATCTATACTTCTTTCTCTTCCACCTCATGATAGATTCTAAATCCATCTCTGCCATTTCTTTTTGTTGTATAAAGTGCTTCATCAGCATGCTTATACAACTCTCCAAATGTCGTGCCATCTTTTGGCATAAAGGCCGCTCCCATACTGCAGGTCAATGTATGTTCCTCTAACTCCTCTATCGGAAGTTCTCTGAAATACTGCTGTAAATTCTCCATCCTCCGAACGGCAAATTCTTCTGAAGTGATTCCCTCCATAAATATAAGAAACTCATCTCCGCCAATTCTTCCTACAATATCATTCTCTCTGAAAGAACTCTTCAAAAGATGACCAACCTTATATAAAACTCTGTCTCCTACTGCATGACCATAAGTATCATTAATCTGCTTAAAATAATCGACATCCATCATCATGAGAACAGCACCGGCCTTACTTCTGTCACTATGCAGCCACTCTTTAATACGTTGTTCTGTTCCTGCTTTATTATATAGCTGTGTCAGTCCATCCCTGCTGGCAATCTCTCCCATCTTCTTCTGTTTCATGGATGTTCTCTGGAAAATGAGAATGAAAAATGTAATCACACCCACACCAATGACCGCAAACAGAATCACTTCCTTATTTCCAATAAACTGAAATTCCTCCTGTGCTTTACTTTGCGGAACCAGATAGCAGAGCATCCAATTATTGATATGCAACGGCTCATATGCCAGATAGCTCATGGCATTCTTTTCCTTAAGAACAAGAATACCAGACTTTTGCTTCTTGATATTAGCCTTTGCTGACTTCATTGTTTTCTCGGTAACCTCACCACTCTTTGTATAAAAATCATATACATTATCATTAATACCAATCTTTCGATAAGAAAGTCCGCTATCACAGGAAATAATTTTTCCGGAAGTATCTATGATCATAGAAAAACCAATGCCATCATAAATATCATTAAATAACATCTGATTCAACGCACCTACATTATAGGATGCTCCAAGAGCACCTGTCACTTTTCCATTCCTGTAAATTGGTACAGCAAGAATCACTTTTGTTCTTCCATCTACCTTACTTTCAATTGGCGGACTCATTATCTTTTGTCCCTGCATCACTTTCTTAAAATACCCTCTGTTTTTTACATTCTTTCTTGCACCGTTATTGTAATAAGTATCTCCATCTGCCTTCATAATGCCTATCAGATCCAAATCCTGTTCTTTTACAATACTCTGAATCAGCCTTTTATTCTCCTGACAAAACAGATCTTC
>OGPP01002526.1_pt1 | contig 10759 bp, 10 predicted proteins | sample 1553021 | NCBI WGS metagenome assembly OGPP01 (sample SAMEA2580217, study PRJEB22360) | human gut metagenome | biome: human gut; feature: human-associated habitat; material: faeces | place: Denmark | collected 2008/2010
CAAGGCCGGTGGCCGAAGGATACCATTTGCCGCCGATGAAGGTGCGGGTGATATAGATGCCGCTGCGGGGCAGCTGAAAGCCCTCGGGATACAGCTGGTTGATGGTGGGCACCCCCAGCGTGTGGCCCAGACCTGCACCGTGCTGCACCTCGAACCGGATGGCGTAGGGCATCCCCAGCATGGCGTTTGCTGCCGGGATGTCGCCGCCTTCCAGCGCGGTGCGGATGCGGGTGGAAGACACCGGCTTTTCCTCAAACTGCGCCATGGGCACCACGATCACCTCCACGCCCAACGGAGCGCAGAGGGTGCGCAGCAGCTCCGGGTTGCCGGCCGCTTTGGCACCAAAGGTAAAGTTTTCGCCGCAGACCAGCGCACGGGCATTGCAGTCCCGCACGATGCCCAGCACGAACTGCTCCGGGGTCAGGCCCTTGATCTCCTCAAAGTCCGGCGTGAGGTAATACTCCACGCCAAGGCTTGCGATCAGAGCATGCTTATCCGCTGTGGAAAGCAGGCGCTTGCCCTTCATCTTATTCACCATCGGCAGCTTGAAGGTAAACACCGCCGGGGCGGCATCGTGTTCTTTGGCCCACTGCACGGCGCTTTCGATCACCGCACGGTGGCCGATGTGGATGCCGTCAAAAAAGCCCATTGCCACTGCGGTGCCTTTTTCCGGCTGCGCCAGCGGCAGCGGTGCAAATTGTGAAATGATCTGCATGGGTTTTGTTTCCTTTTTTCAATTACGTTCTACGAACAGTTTTTCCACCCGCAGCACACCCTGTACGATATTGGCAAGGCCCAAAAACTGTCCGGCGGCATTGCGCACCCGGTAGCGGCCATCTGCTGCCGGATAGCGGCTGGTGGGGCAGCCGTTGTACAAATGATGTTCCACCCAAGGCTCCACCACCAGCAGCGGCAGGCTTTCAAACACGCTTTCCACCGGCAGCATCAGCGCTTCCAGTGCGTCCATGCCCTGCTCTTTTGCGGCAAGAATTTCCTCCAGCGTGTGGGCATCGGCTTCGGTGTACACGCCCGCCGAGGTGCGGCGCAGTGCGCTCATGGTGCCCTTCTGGCCCATGGCTGCGGCAATGTCTTCCAGCAATGTGCGGATATAGGTGCCCTTGGAGCACGTTACATCCAGCACATACTCATTTTCGGCAGGGCTGCCGCCGTAGGGGATGCTGTAAATTTCAATGGGGCGCGCCTTGCGCTCCACGGTCACGCCCTCACGGGCCAGCTTATACAGCGGCTGACCGTTCAGCTTGATGGCCGAGTACATGGGCGGCACCTGCATCTGCGGGCCGATGAATTGTGGCAGCACGGCCAGCAGTTCCCCTTCGCCCGCCGTGACCGGAGCCGTTTCCAGCACAGTGCCGGTCACATCGCCGGTGTCGGTGCGCGCGCCCAGTTTTAAAACCGCACGGTAGCTTTTATCGTGGTTCAGCTGTAGGTCCACTGCCTTGCTGGCACCGCCGCAGAACACCGGCAGCACGCCGGTGGCCATGGGGTCCAGCGTGCCGCTGTGGCCCAGCTTGCGGGTGCCCAGCACGCCGCGCAGCTTTGCCACCACATCAAAGCTGGTCCAGTCCATGGGCTTGTCAACGATCAGGATGCCCTGCATTTATGCTTCCTCCTGCGGTGCGTCCAGCTCGGCTTCCACCTCTGCCAGAATTGCATTTTTTGCGTTTTCCAGATTGCCCAGCAGCTCACAGCCTGCAGCGCGGCTGTGACCGCCTCCGCCCAGACGCCGAGCGATGGCGCAGGCGTCCACGCCCTTTGCGGTGCGCACACTGATACGGTAGCTGCCGCCGGGCTGCTGCCGCAGGGTCAGGCCCACCTTTACGCCCTCAATGCTCACAGGCAGGCTGGTCAGTTCTTCCAGATCGGCCGGGTCCACCCCGCTCTGCTCGACCTCGTCCCGGGTGAGGTAGATGAGCGCGCACCGGCCATCCAGATAGTATTCCAGATGGTTGCGGGCAATGCGCTCGGCCTCCATGCGCTCACGGGGCTTGGTATCGAACAGCAAGGTGTTCAGCTCTTCCACATGACAGCCCGCCTCAATGAGCTTTGCCGCCACGATGTGGGTGTTTGCCGTGGTGGAAGAGAACCGGAAGCAGCCGGTGTCGGTTGCAAGGCCGGTGTAAAGGCAGTCTGCAATGTGCGGCGTAATGGCAACGCCCATGGCGTTGATCACCTCGTACAGCAGCTCTGCCGCCGCTGCGGCGCTGCCATTGAGCAGGGTGAAGTCGGCATAGCCGCTGTTGCCTGCATGGTGGTCGATGCACAGGTCCACATGGCGTGAGAACTGCGTCATACCGTTGTTTTCTCCAAACAGCTGCACGCTGGCGACATCCACCGCTACCACCGTCTGCGGCTCAAACTCACCTTTGAACATATGTGCGTTGGTAAACGCATACCGGTTGGGAATGGCATCGGAGCAGAGCATTGCCACGTTTTTATCCAGTGCTTTCAGTGCACAATACAGCGCGCTGCCGCAGCCAATGGTATCGCCATCCGGGTTTTTGTGACACAGAATCAAAATGTTGTCCGCCGTCATCAGGCGCTGGGCCATCTGCTGCACATTCAACTGTTCTGTCATTCCATGATCCATCCTTTCCGCAGGCGGAATTATTCTTCGGTCTCCTCCGGTGCGCTGGCTTCGGTGTCAGCGTCGCCGTTCACGTTCAGCGTGCGGAGCAGCTCGTTGATGTGGGCTGCATAGGCGGCACCGTCATCCTCTACGAAGATGAAGCGGGGAGCCTTGCGGATGTGCATTTTCTTGCTCACTTCAGTGCGCACATGGCCTGCCGCGCGGTTCAGTGCCTCGATGGCGGGCTTTGGGCCGTCCTCGCGGCCCATCACGCTCACATACACCTTGGCCACATCCAGATCAGGGGTCACATCCAAACGGGTGACGGTGAGCAGGCCGCCCTCCAGACGCGGGTCCTTCAGCCTGCCGATGATGGCAATGATCTCGCGCTTCATATCCTGCGCCAGACGGCCCATATTCTTCTGAGACATAGTATTTCTCCCTATAAAAGAAAACCCTCTCAGCCTCGCTTCGCTCGGCAGCTCTCCCGAGGGGCGAGCTTTTTGCGTGGATACGGCAAACGTTCCGTTTCTCTGCAAACCTCCCACCTCGGGGGAGGTGGCATTGCGCCAGCAATGACGGAGAGGGATATTTCAGATCTTAATCGCGGTACTCTTCCATCTTGAAGGCTTCGTACACGTCGCCTTCCTTAACGTCGGCAAACTTTGCCAGAGTAACGCCGCACTCGTAGCCCTCGGCCACTTCCTTGGCGTCGTCCTTGAAGCGCTTCAGAGATGCGATCTCGTCCTCCGTGATGACGATGCCGTCACGGACGACACGCACCTTGCTGTCGCGGGTGATCTTGCCGCTGGTGACACGGCAGCCTGCGACGGTGCCGACGTTGGAGATCTTGTAGACCTGACGGACCTGCAGCTCGCCCAGAGACACCTCGCGGAACTTGGGAGCCAGCATGCCCTTCATAGCGTCGGTGACATCGTTGATGGCATCATAGATGACGCGGTACATACGCATTTCCACCTTGGTGGCAGCAGCTTCTTCCTTGGCCACATTGTCCGGGCGGACGTTGAAGCCGATGATGATGGCGTTGGAGGCATCGGCCAGATCCACGTCGGACTTGCTGATGGCACCGACACCGGCATGGATGACCCGCACCCGCACTTCGTCGTTGGAGATCTTCTCCAGACTCTGCTTCACAGCCTCGGCAGAGCCCTGCACGTCGGCCTTGACCACGATGGCCAGTTCCTTCATGTCGTTCTGTGCCATCTGGCTGAACAGGTTATCCAGCGTGACCTTCTGGAAGGAGGAGAACTGCTTTTCCTTGGCGGCAGCAACGCGCTGTTCGGCCAGCTCACGGGCCAGACGCTCGTCCTCAACAGCCTCGAACAGGTCGCCTGCTTCCGGCACAGCGGTCAGGCCGGTGATCTCCACAGGGGTAGAGGGGCCGGCATCGCTCAGCAGCTGGCCCTTGTCGCTGCGCATGGTGCGCACGCGGCCCACAGCGGTACCGGCAATGATGACGTCGCCGGAGTGCAGGGTGCCGTTCTGCACCAGAATGGTGGCAATGGGGCCCTGGCCCTTGTCCAGACGGGCCTCGACGACCGCACCCTTGGCGCGGCGGTTGGGGTTTGCCTTCAGCTCCATGACCTCAGCTTCCAGAGCAATGCGCTCCAGCAGGTCGTTGATGCCCATGCCGGTCAGGGCAGACACCGGGATGCAGGCCACATCGCCGCCCCAGTCCTCGGTGATGATGCCGTACTTGGTCAGGCCTTCCATCACGCGCTCGGGGTTTGCGGTGGGCTTATCCATCTTGTTCATTGCCACGATAATCTTGACATTTGCAGCCTTGGCGTGGTTGATGGACTCGATGGTCTGGGGCATGATGCCGTCGTCGGCAGCAACCACCAGAACGGCGATATCGGTCATGTTGGCACCGCGGGCACGCATGGAGGTGAACGCCTCATGGCCCGGGGTATCCAGGAAGGTGATGAGGCTGTCGTTGACCTTGACCTGATATGCACCGATGGCCTGCGTGATGCCGCCGGCCTCGCCTGCGGTAACGTTGGTCTTGCGGATGGCATCCAGAATACTGGTCTTGCCGTGGTCAACGTGGCCCATAACGCAGACCACCGGGGGACGCTCCACCAGATCCTCCTGCGAATCCTCTTCCTGCGTGAACAGGCGCTCCTCGATGGTCACATGCACCTCGTGCTCGACCTTTGCGTGGAACTCCTCTGCCAGCAGAGAAGCGGTATCAAAATCGATCACATCGTTGATGGCGTGCATCTCGCCCATCTGCATGAACTTGGCAATGACCTTGCCGGCCTGCTGCTTCAGGCGGGCAGCCAGCTCGCCCACGGTGATCTCGTCGGGGATCATCACCTTCAGCTGTGCGCTGCGGGCCTTTTCCAGCTGGATGCGCTGCAGACGCTCGAACTCGGTCTCGCGCTTGCCCTTCTGGAACTGCTGGCGCTGGCGCTGGCCGCGCTGGGTGAACTTTTGCTTGTTGCCCTGCGGGGTGGGCTTGCGGCGATTCTCGGTGTTCTTGGTGGAAGCCAGATCATCGTAACGGGCATCGAAGCGGTCCACGTTCATATCCACAGTGCGGGTATCCACGGTGACCTGATTGTCCTCGCGGCGCACGGACACAGCCTGTGCCGGAGCAGCGGATGCCTTGGCACCGGTCTCACGAGCCAGTTCGCTGAGAGAAACGGTCTTTTCCTCGCGCTTCTTGTGCTGCTCGTTCTTCTTTTCGTTATGCTTATTGCCGTTCTTATCCTGCTGGGCAGGCTCTGCCTTTTTGGCGGCAGGCTGCTCCGGCTTCTTTTCCGCCTTGGGAGCTTCGGGCTTTTTCTCGGCCTTCTTCTCGGCCTTCTTCTCAGTGGGCTTCGGCTCTTCCTTTGCGGCCTTGGCGCTGTTCAGGAATTCGTCCAGATTTGCCACGCTGTTATCCTTGCTGAACTTTTCCAGCAGGTAGTTCAGCTCGTTCTCTTCCAGATTGGAGCTGTTCTTCTTGCCGGTGCTGCCCATGGCGTTCAGCTCATCCAGGACCTTCTTGGCGGAAAGGTTCAGGTCCTTTGCAAAATCACTCACTTTATATTTTACGATCATTCGGTCATATCCTCCTCATTTTTGATTGCTCCGCAGTCCGACAGGCGGTCAAAGCAGAGCTTTGCGAGGTTGCGGTCAGTCACCGCGTAAACAGCCACAGGCTTGCGGCTGATATCGGCCAGTTTATCCTGCGTAAGCGGCATGGTGATCACATCCACCAGATCGCCCACAGAATAGTCGAGGCGCTGCACGGTCTTGGCGCTGGCATCGCTTGCCACCATCACCAGCCATGCCTTGCTCTTGACGCAGGCATCTTCCACGGCATCAAAGCCCATGGTCAGTGCGCCCGCCTTGCGGCACAGGCTCAGCGCCTGAAACAGCGCTTCCTCCGGCGGCAGCTTGGGCTTTGCGGGGGTGTTATTCTTCTTTGCCATTTGCTGCTGCCTCCTTTGCGGCTTCGGCCAGCTGTGCGGCCAGAGCCTCGTAAACTTCGGCGGGAACCGGCTGCTCAAAGCAGCGCTCCAGCGCCTTTTTCTTTTTTGCCTTGGTCAGGCAGTCGGGGTTCGGGCAGAGATACGCGCCGCGGCCCGGCTTTTTGCCGACCAGATCAATGCTGATCTCTCCGCTGGGTGCACGCACCACACGCACCAGCTCCTTTTTGGGGCGGCTGGTCATGCAGCCGATGCACTGGCGGGAAGGGATCTTTTTCTGTGCCATCCGGTTTCCCTCCTTTGGCCATCTGCGCCAGAATTACTCGGTGTCGGTCTCGGCTTCCTTCTTCGGCTCTTCCTCGCCATAATAGCCGCTCTCGGGGCGGATATCAATGTTGTAGCCGGTCAGGCGTGCGCACAGGCGTGCGTTCTGGCCCTTGTTGCCAATGGCAAGGCTCAGCTGCTGGTCGGGCACGGTCACACGGCAGGAACGGGTCTCGCCGGGCAGCAGTTCCACCTTGACCACCTTGGCCGGGCTGAGTGCTGCGGAGATGAACTCGGAGATATCCTCGCTCCACTTCACAATGTCGATCTTTTCGCCGCCCAGCTTTTCCACAACAGCAGCTACACGGGCACCGTGCTCGCCGATGCAGGCGGAAACAGGGTTCACGTTGGGGTCCTTGCTCCAAACAGCCATCTTGGTGCGGGCACCAGCCTCGCGGCTGATGGCCTTGACCTCCACAGTGCCGTCAAAAATTTCGGGCACTTCCAGCTCAAACAGGCGCTTGACAAGGCCGGGGTGGGTGCGGCTGATCATAACGCGGGGGCCGCGCTCAGTGCTGACCACGTCCACAACGTAGACCTGCAGGGTCTGGCCCTCGGTGTACACCTCGCCGGGCACCTGCTCGTTGTGGGGCAGGATAGCCTCGCCGCCCTTGCCCAGATCCAGAGCAACGATGCCCTTCTCCGGGTCCACGCGGGTAACGGTGGCCTGCACGATGTCGTGTGCACGGGACTGGATCTCGCTCAGCTGCTGGCTGCGCTCAGCCTCGCGGATGCCCTGACGGATCACGTGCTTTGCGGTCTGGGCTGCAATGCGGCCGAAGTCCTTGGTCTTGAGGGGGGTCACGATGCGGTCGCCCACTTCATAGCTCTTGCGGATCTTCTGTGCCTCGGTAATGCCGATCTCAGAGTGCTCGTCGTACCAGTCCTCGTCGGCCACAACGTCCTGGATCAGGGCCACATCAAAGCGGCCTGCGGCGGGGTCGATATCCACCTTCACGTGGTCCTCTTCCACCTCATAGTTCTTCTTGACGGCAATGATGATCGCAGCCTTGATCTTTTCGATCAGGTATTCTGCGGTGATGCCGCGCTCGTGCTCCAGCATGGAGAGAGCTTCAAAAAATTCATTGTTCGCTGCTGCCATTTTTCGGGTTCCTCCTGTAATTTACTCTCTATCTATGTTAGTCAAACAGGTCTTCATCGTCGCACAGGTTCACGCTGGATGCGGCGTTCACCTCAAAGGTGACAGCGCCCGCATCGGTGTTCACCGTAACGGTGCTGCCCTCGCGGCCTGTCAGGATACCGGAAAACTCACGCACGCCGTCTGCATTCGGGCGGATGAGCTTTACCCGGATCTTCTGGCCCTTGAGGGCTTCATAGTGCTCCGGGCGGGTCAGCTTACGGCCAAGGCCGGGGCTGCCCACTTCCAGATAATAGCTCTGGTCGATGGGGTCTGCCTCGTCAAGGATGGGATCCAGCGCATGGGAAACATCCGCGCAGGTGTCGGTATCCATGGTGCCGTCCTTGTCGATGAGCACGCGAAGATACCAGTCTGGACCTTCCTTTTCAAAAACCACATCCCACAGGCGCAGGCCCATGCCCTCCACGGTGGGGCGGACAAGCGCTTCGACTCTCTGGGCGGTGTTGCCGCCAGACTGCTTCGCCATAAAAAACCTCCAAACAAACAAGAAACGCGGACCTTGCGGCCCACGTTTCAGGTTAAACTATATCGTACTACTAGAATATACCATACATCCCGCGATTATGCAAGCATTTTCGCAGATTTTTTTCGCCGCAGGGTCTTTTACAGCACCCACACGCCGTCCCGGAACAGCTCCACGGTGCGGCCATCGCGGCATTTGCCGGTGATATGGCTGTCCTCTGCACCGATCATCACATCCTCATGCAGGCGGGACTGGTTCATGCCGCGGGCCAGCAGCTCTTCCTTCGTCAGCGCCGTGCCGCCCTTCGTGGTGCCGGGGTAGCTGGCACCAAAAGCGATGTGGCAGGCGGCATTTTCGTCAAACAACGTGCTGTAGAACAGCTTGCCGCTGCGATTGATAGGGCTGCTTGCCGGCACCAGTGCCACTTCGCCAATGCTGCGGGAGCCTTCGTCGCCGTCCAGCAGACGGCCCAGCAGCACCTGTCCCTGCTCGGCGTGGTAGTCCACAACCCGGCCCTTCTCAAAGGTGACACGGAAGTTCTTGATGCGCTGGCCGTTGAACACATAGGGCTTTGTGCCGTAGACAACGCCCTCTACCCTGTCCTTGTGGGGCGCAGTGAACACTTCCTCCGTGGGGATGTTGGGCAGGAACACCACGCCCTTTTCGCTCTTGCTGGCGGCGCTTTCCCACACAGCCTGATCCGCAAGACCCACGGTCAGGTCCGTGCCATTGCTGCTCTCAAAATGCACGCTTTCCAAGTCCAGCGCGTTCATTTTATCCCGCAGAGTGCTGAGCCGCTCCATATGGGCCTGCCACTCGTTCACCGGGTCGCCACCGGTGACCCTGCACACGTCAAAGATCAGCTTCCACAAAGCCTCCATTGCGGCATCCGCGTCCAGCTCCGGGAAGACCTTCTTTGCCCACGGCACACTGGGCAGGGCCGCAATGGACCACTGCACCCGGTCGTTCATGGTGTACTCCTGCCACTCCTCCATAAAGGCGCGGCGGGCGGCATTCACCCTGCTGATCTTATTGCCGTCAATGCCCACATACAGCTCCGGGTCGTCCGCAATGAGATGCAGTACACACACGCCGCCCTCGCTTTCAGCATAGTCAAGATAGCGGCGCAGCTGCCATGGCTTGAGGTCGGTCAGGGCCTCCTCGCTGCCCAGCTCCATGCGGGCGCGGGCCACAGCGTCATCGCTCCAGTTCACCTGCACATCCCGGGCACCGGCTTCGTAGGCACTGCGCACGCACAGCCGCGCCAGCGGCGCGCCCTCCAGCGGGCAGTTGATGATGAGGGTCTGTCCGGGCTGCGGGTTCACCCCCACCCGGACGATGAAATCGGCATATTTTTTCAGCAGTTCGTCAAAGTTTTCCACGGTAAAACCTCCTGCGGTGTAAAAATCATGTTTTTCTGTTTTTCAGTATACCCGGTACAAGCCGTTCTGTCCAGTAAAAAGAAAACAGACACCTCCCGCTGTTGAAAAAGCAGGAAACGTCTGTTATACTGTCTTTTGAAAGTGCTGTCTACATACGGCAGGCGGTCTATGCCTTTTCGGCCCTGCGTCGGGAAGGCAAACATTTTTGTCGTACCCCCCGACGCTTTGCAGCGAAGGGGGTGATGCTTCATGACGCTTTTAGAAACTCTGGCTCTGCTCACATTGCTTGCAACCGTGAGCTTTGGCATTTTCGATATCGCGTGGAAGATCTTCAACAACAAAAAATGACCGCCCTCAGCGTCCAAACCTGAGCGGTCATCTTTTGATTATCGCGCCGGAAAGGTACTGACCGTTTGCCAGACAGCACTTTCTTTATTTGTATTATAGCACAGCCCCGCCGAAATTGCAACGGCGGGGCTGTTTTTATCGCCTGAAAGCGAAATTTTCTCAGAACTCGATCTTGCTCTCGATATAAGCTTTCAGCTCGGAGATGGGCATACGAACCTGCTCCATGGTATCGCGGTCACGGACGGTGACGCAGTTGTCGGCGGCAATGCCCTTGGCCTCGTCACCCACGGTATCAAAGTCCACAGTGATGCAGTACGGGGTGCCGATCTCGTCCTCGCGGCGGTAACGCTTGCCGATGGAACCGGTATCGTCGTAATCCACCATGAAGTACTTGCTCAGCTCGTTGCGGATCTCCATGGCCTTCTCGCCCAGCTTCTTGCTCAAGGGCAGCACAGCGCACTTGTAGGGAGCCAGAGCCGGATGCAGATGCAGCACGGTGCGGATATCCTCCTTGCCCTTGCTGTCGGTCAGGTGCTCCTCGTCGTATGCTTCGCACAGGAAAGCCAGAGCCACACGGTCACAGCCCAGAGACGGCTCAATGACGTAGGGGATGTAGTGCTCGTTGGTCTCGCTGTCGAAGTACTCCAGGCTCTTGCCGGAAGCTTCCTGATGGCGGGTCAGGTCGTAGTTGGTACGATCCGCGATGCCCCACAGCTCACCCCAGTCAGTGAACGGGAAGGCGTACTCGATATCGGTGGTAGCGCGGCTGTAGAAGGCCAGCTCTGCAGGCTCGTGGTCACGCAGGCGCAGGTGCTCCTTCTTGATGCCAAGGCTCAGCAGCCAGTTCTCGCAATAGTCCTTCCAGTAAGCGAACCATTCCAGATCGGTGCCGGGCTTGCAGAAGAACTCGCACTCCATCTGCTCGAACTCACGGGTGCGGAAGGTGAAGTTGCCCGGGGTGATCTCGTTGCGGAAAGCCTTGCCCACCTGGCACACGCCGAAGGGCAGCTTGCGGCGGGTGGTGCGCTGGATGTTGGCAAAGTTGACAAAGATGCC
>OGPP01002531.1_pt1 | contig 10737 bp, 8 predicted proteins | sample 1553021 | NCBI WGS metagenome assembly OGPP01 (sample SAMEA2580217, study PRJEB22360) | human gut metagenome | biome: human gut; feature: human-associated habitat; material: faeces | place: Denmark | collected 2008/2010
GTGCTGCCCAGCGGGTTTTTCTGGAACCCAAGCCCGCGCCCCACCACGACCAGGCGCTCGGCATCGGCAATTGATGCCTGCTGCCCCCACTCCTCGGCGGGAATCGAGATCTCGACACGAGCCTTGGCGTCTTCCGCAAGCGATACCTGGGTAATCGTACCGGAACGGCTATAGTCAAACTCGGGCGCTCCAAAGATGCCGGGACGAACCGTTGCCATCTGGGGACGATGATTGGGGCAGACGATGGTGGCCATCAGGTTGCCGCCAAACGCCGGACGCGTCTGTTGCAGCAGCCCCGTCTCCGTATCCATCGAAAGCACGGTGCAGTCGGCCGTAAGGCCCGTCTGCAGGCGCACGGCAACGCCAGGCGCCAGCTCGCGGCCAAAGGCGGTCGCACCGTACAGAATGGCCTCGGGCTTGCGCTCTGCCACCAAATCGCAGATCAGCCGGGCGTAAACCTCCGCATCGTTCTGGCGGATACGCTCGTCGCGACAGACCAGGACCTCATCTGCACCGGCGCAAACCAGATGCTCCAGGTCCTTGAGCGAGCTCTCGGGGCCCATACTGACCAGCGCCACCAGACGGCATCCCCGAGCATCGGCAAGCTCGCGGCCCTTGCCCATAAGCTCATAGGCAACGGGAGTCACCGTATCGTGCTCGTCGGTCTGCACGAAGACCCAAATGTCACGATATGCATCAAGGTCCACCGCACCGGCGGCCTCGTCGCGCTCGATCGAAATGGCATTGACGGGACAAGCGTCGACGCCCCCGCCGCATAGGATGCAGCCGTCGGTTACGCGGGCGCAACGGTTGGGCCGCTCGCCTTCCACTACGATGCCGCCAGAGGCACAGGCGCGAACGCAGCGACCGCAGCCGATACAGGCTTCGCTATCGATAATCAGTCCGCTCATCTATGCCATCCCCTCGATAATCTTGGCAAGTTTTGCCGCCTGCTCGGACGCCGTTCCGTCAACGGCCTCGCACGTTTGGTCGCGTTCGGGCACAAACGATCGCACGACCTGTGTCGGCGAGCCGGCAAGGCCGCAGCGCGCGGGGTCGGCGTTCACGTCGGCAGCGTTGACCACGCGCACGTCCGCCTCCTCGGCTGCACGAATACCGGCAATACTCGGCATACGCAACTGGCCAATCTCCTTGGCAGTCGTCATCGCGCACGGCATCTCAAGATAGACCGTCTCCTCGCCGGCATCGCAGCCGTGAACAAGCGCCAGTGAACCACAGGTCGTAAAGCCCGCACTCTGCACGCAGCTCACGTCGGTCACGCAGGGAATCTCAAAGGCACCGGCAAGCTCGGGACCAATCTGGGCCGTATCGCCGTCCACCGCCATCTTGCCGCAGATGAGCAGGTCGAAGTCCTCGTCGAGCGCCTCGATGCCGCACTTGAGGGCATAGGTGGTTGCCAGGGTATCGGCGCCTGCAAAGGCGCGATCGGTTAGCAGCAGTGCGTCATCGGCGCCTCGGGCGATGCAGTCGCGCAGCAGCGATTCGGTCGCGGGAATGCCCATCGACACCACCGTTACGCGCACGTCCATGCCAAAGCCGATAAAGTCGTCCTTCAGCGCCAGCGCGCATTCCAAAGCGCTCGCGTCAAAGGGATTAATGACTGCCTGCTTGCCATCGCGCACAATGGTATTGGTCTTGGGGTCCATCTTGACCTCGGTGCTGCCCGGCACCGCCTTGACGCACACCACCATATGGAAATTGCTCATCTTCACGCGCCCCCTTTCTGGACGAGCTCATCCAAGAGCTTCTCCGAAAACAAGTTGCCACGGCCCAGCTGCCCGGCAGGATCGAGCTGGAGCTTGAGCCGCGCCGACTCGACCATGGCCTCGTGACCGTACATCGTCTCCAAGAAGCCCGCCTTGATCTTGCCAACGCCGTGTTCGGCGGAGACGGCGCCGCCCATGGCCGTGACCTCGGAAGCCCACTGGGCAAAGAGCTCTCCGCCGCGGCGGTAATCCTGCGTATCGCGCGGCAGAATGTTCACATGCAGATGGTTGTTACCGATGTGCCCCCAGGCGGCAGATTCAAGCCCACTTTCGGCCAACGTGCGGCGATAAAGGGCGATGACATCGGCCAAGTGTGCGTTGGGCACCGACATGTCCGAGCCCAGTTTGGTGATGGTGGGATCCGTGCGGCGACGCTCGTCGATGAGCATGTTGACGCTCTCGGGCACCGCATGGCGGAAGAATCGCTGACACTCGCGATCGACCTCGGTGCGCGCAACCCATGTCGCATCGTCGCTGCCGCCCGCAAGTTCCAGTACCCACCCCAAGTGATACAGTTCCTCAGTCGCCTGGGCTTCGTCGTCGCAGTCGAGCTCCACGTAGACACAGACCTTGGCGTCTTTGTCGAGCGCCGGCAGCGAGGCGAACGCAGTCGACTGCTCACGCTGACGACGCAGGATATCCAGGGCGCCCGCATCGAAATATTCGATGGCAGCCGCGTGGGACAGGACGGGGCGCACAGAATCGGTGAAGGACACGGCCTTGTCTTCGCTGTCAAAGAAGCAGCTCACACCCCAAACGACCGCAGGCGCCGCCTGCAGGGCAATCTCGAGCTCGGTGATGACGCCGAGTGTGCCACACGCACCGATAAACAGATCGACGGCATCCATATCGTCAGCAACGAAATAGCCCGAAGCATTTTTGGTCTTGGGCATGGTGTAGTCGGGAAGGTCGAGCTCGAGCGTGCGGCCCTGCACCGTGACGAGCGAAAGGCGACGACCCTGTGCAAAAACCTCGCCACGGTGAAGCTCGAGCAGGTCGCCATCGATCAGCGCGACATGAAGGCCCGTGACGTGAGGGCGCATGGGGCCGTAAGCGTAGCTACGGGCGCCGGAAGCGTTGCATGCCGCCATACCGCCCAGGCAGGCAGATGCCTCGGTGGGATCGGTAGGAAAGAATTGCTCGGGGGCTTCCTGGAACTCCTCGTAGGCCTCAAGCGATGCCTGGTCCCAGCCGGCAGTCGGCAGCATTTTCTTGCCCAGCTGCTTGCGTAGCTCAGACAGCACGACGCCGGGCGCCACACGCAAAAGAAAGCGGCCCTGCTCATCGCGGCGAATGCCTAGGTAGCGATTCATGCGGGAAGTATTGAGAACGTGACCGCCATGAGGCACGGCGCCGGCGGCAAGACCGGTCCGGGCGCCCTGAACCGTCACCGGGACACGCTCGGCATGGAGCTTTTTCAAAATGGCGCGGACCTCGTCCTCCGTTGTCGGAAACGAGATGCTCGAGGCCTCGCCCGATGTGCGAGACTCATCGCGACCATACTCTTCGAACTCGTCGGTGAAGGGTTTGATGGTTGCAGACACGCGAACTCCCCCTTTAGCTAACTACAGTGTTTGCAGGGAGATGTTACCGCATCGTTTTGTCGACGTGTTCGAGACCGTCTCCATAATTGGCGATTTTTACGTTCGTGCAATTCGGCGAGTGGCAAGGTTTCCTCGGCAGACGATGCTTTTGACACATGTTGCTTTACCGCCAGCGGCCACGCAATTGTCGCTCGAAAAAAGTTGAAGTAATTTTTACCATCTTTTACCTGCGGAGATGTCAATCCGTCAAGCATTTGGTCAAAAATTGGTCAAGTAGCGACTGATACGGTCGGCATCGACAGCCAAAACCAATGGAAGTTTTGGCCCCAGAAGCAGGGAGGTTCCCATGGCATATTACTGGCCCCAGTACGGCGTCGCCATCGAGGTCGACGACGATCCCTATCTCCTGCCTTTCGACGAAGAGGCGTTCCCCGATACGGCGGTCTACCACGTCACCACCGATGTTATCTGCGACCCCGAGTCGTTCTCGGCGCTCGCCCACCACATCGCGCGTATCCACAACATCGAGCTCCCTCATGACTTCGACGAGCTCATCTACTCACGCCGCCTGATGCTTCACATGCTCTTTGGAGCGGACCCGTCCACGTTCGCACGCGTCTACACCACCAAGGACGCCGCATGAGTGCGAAGAAGCCGCCCCGCCTTGCAGGACTGGGGCGTCGCAAGAAACTCGTCGTTGTCTGCCTGGCTATCGTCTGCGCCCTCATCGCCGTAGGGTTATACGCCTGGCAGTCGCAGCCCGTGCCCGAAGCGGGCGCCTCAGTCACGACGGCAGAAGGTAAATCGCGCCAAGAAATCCAGGATGAGCTCGACGCCATCGTCCGCGACAACATGATGACGATCTCGGTCGCGCCGGTCGCACAGTTGCAGGAAGGCGGCAAGTTGCGCGTCAACGTGCAAAACGTCCAAGACAACAAGTTTCCCCAGCGCTTCCGCGTGATTCAAAACGACGAGACCATCTATGAGTCCGGTGTGGTCGAAGCCGGCAAGACAGTTGAGACCTGCCCCGCCGGCGATATCCAAGAAGGCGAGGCGTATATCGAGATTCAGGCACTCGATGCCAAGACCTACGACACCCACGGCAATCCGACGCGCGTCAAAGTGCGGGTGGCCCAGGCGGAAGGCTAGTGGCCGACGCGCTCGCAGGGGCAGCACCCTGCCCCCATTCGTCCAACCATCACGGAAACAGTCCGTGACGAGCAGAAAGGATCGATTATGAACACACCCATGAACCTGAGCGGAGCCAGGGCACTCGCCGTGGGCGCAGGGCTTACGCTCGCACTTGCGATGGGCGCCGCGCCAACGGCGGCCATGGCAGAGGTGCGCGTTGGAACCACCGATGTGACGGTGAAGGCCGACATTAGCAATGTTTCGTTTAAGGCGCCAACGGTCATCCCCTTTGCCGCCAAAGCCGACGGAACGCTTGTAGGACCCTCCGACAAGACGATTACCATCGACAACCTCTCGGCATATGGCATCCACGTCACCAACATGAAGGTCACGGCCAAGAACGACTGGACAATCGTTGCAGACGCAAAGACGGGCTCGGCCCAGAACTCCATCGATTTTAAGGTTGGCCCCGATAAGGCAGAAAAGGATGCCAGCTCGGCGACTCAGACTACGGGCCTCGATCTTTCCAAGGACGCAAACTTCGACATGAAGTACCAGGGCATTGCCGACGGAACGGACAAAATCAAGCTCAATGTGAGCGGCCACGTCGCCCGCGTCACGCGTGACATCTACCACGCCACCGGTACGGGAGATCAAGTGGCAAGCATCACCTGGACGGTCGAGCCCGGTGCGCACGCCACGTCCTAAGGCGCTTGCACTGGCCGCCATCGTCGGCATCTTGGCGTCCGCACCTGCCATGGCCTTTGCTCAACAAGAGCAAGCGCAGGCGGCCACAGAAGTGACCGTCGACCTTTCGGGCCTTGATCGCGGCAGCCGCCACGAGCCGCTCGCCCAGACGAGCGACACCCGGCAACTCATTGCGGTGGGCGTCGCCACGGCGGGAGCAGGACTGACGTGCCTTGGCCTGCACATCAAACGCAACCAATAGCCAAGCGCGACCGGAGTACGCGGAATAGATAGGAGAACCATGGCACCCAAAAACCTTTTGCCCGTCGCCGCGCTCTGCAGCGCACTGGCGAGCGGCACGCCTCTCGCCGCTTGGGCGACGCCTGCCACGGCAAACTCCTTACCGCAAGCTCTGACCCCCGTGGTGAATTCGTCGGGTATCGTCGCCTGCCAACGTTTTTCGCTCGCACATGCCACGGTCCGAACCTCGGGATGCCTTCACCGCAATACGGTCGACTCGATAGTCGTGGATACCAAGCGACCGGACAAGGAGAACGGCCCCCAGACAGGTTGTGCCATCTGCACGTGGAAATCGGCTGCAGTCGACGCCGATGGCGACCCATGCGACTTAGAGCTGCGCATCGATATTGCCTCGGTCGATGACTCGGCGAACGGGGCGAAGGTCGTCTTCGACAGCGCGGCCTATGAAGAAGGAGGAGGTGTATGCCTGGGCTGCGTTCCCTCGAATGTCGATGGCGCGCAGCCCATCATCTCCTTTACGGCATCGCTGCGACTGACCAAGGCGGACACCGAAACCATCGCAGCGGGAGATGCGTCTTTGCTGTTCTACGCTGGCGACACGGACGACCAAGAGGCTCAAAGCAATAGACAGAAGGGCTCACTTAACCTCACGCGAGGATCAGAACCCGCCCCCATCAATATCGATGCCCAGGAGCAAGGCGTGCAGCGCATTCTCGCCGATCCGGCGCTGCTCCAAATGGCATGGCACGGAGTGGGGTCCGTCGGAATTTCTGCTCCTATATCAAGCGATAATGACAAATCCCCCAAAGACGAGGTCGCAGACGCACCGGCACATGTTGACGATGCAGACGATACATCATCAGAAGACAACGCTGCGGCCCCTCTCGAGAAGCCAGACGGCGCCGCCACCGAACTAGGCGATCCCCAACCGAAAGACGGCCTGGACTTTGCCGCTCCCCCAGATGTCGACGAAGGCAACTGTTGCATGATGGTCGCGCTCGACCACACGGAAACCGTCGATGCTGCAAGCATTGAGCCAGTCGCTGCCAATGCGCCCCGCCGCAAAAATATCCTCATCGCATTCCCCAATACCGTCGAGCTCGTCTTTTTGCCTTCGGGTGAAGTCGTCGCGCCTACGGCACTTACAGCAGTGGGAGCAAGGAGCGCATCGAACGATATCCAAGCTATCTCGTCACTTGATGCCACAACGACCGCCAAGTTGCACCTTTATTCCGTTGCAGCAGACGGAACGCGGACCGAAGAATTCGACGGAACCAAGCTTTTGGTTCCTCGTCGCATCGGTATCCAAGAAGACTTCCCCTATCAAATGGAACTTGAAGGGTTCGATCGTGCGCGAGATGCCGACATCATTGCCGCAGCCATCGAATCCCCACAGCACCTCATGACGCTGCGCTTCGACTTTAGCCCCGTCCTATCCTAGACCGCTAACCGCCGCTTGGCTCGGATACTGAGCGCTCCTCTCCCCGTTCTGCTACGATTGCCGCGTTGGCATCAATTACAGGAGGGTTCATGCCGGGTTTAGGAACGATCATCAACGTCGCGCTTTTGATTGCGGGCGGTCTGCTGGGCCTCATGGGCGGGCGCTTCATTACGCCCCGCATCCAAGACACGCTCATGAAGGCGTCGGGGTTGTGCGTTCTGTTTATCGGCCTGGGCGGCACCATGCAAAAGATGCTCGTTATCGATGGAGAGGCGTTGGCGACCACCGGCACCACCATGCTTATCGTCTCATTTGCCCTCGGTTCGCTCATCGGCGAGGCCATCAACCTGGAGGCCGCCATCGAGAGCCTCGGCGAATGGCTCAAGCGCAAAACCGGCAGCGAAGGCGACAACGAGTTCACCAACGCCTTTGTCTCGGCATCGCTCACCGTGTGTATCGGCGCCATGGCCATCGTAGGATCGATTCAGGACGGTCTGCTCGGCGACTGGTCCACGCTTGCCCTGAAGGGCGCGCTGGACTGCATCATCGTCTGCACCATGACGGCCTCGCTTGGCCGCGGCTGCATCTTCTCGGCCCTGCCCGTTGCCGTATTCCAGGGCACGATTACGCTTTTTGCCGGCGCACTCTCCCCCATCATGACCACCGCAGCCCTCGACAGCCTTTCGCTTGTGGGCTCCATGCTCATCTTCTGCGTCGGCGTTAACCTTATTCGACCTCAGACCTTCCGCACGGCCAACATGCTTCCCTCCGTCGTCGTGGCGGTCATCTACGCCCTCCTGTTCTAAATCTATCTACGCAGCGGTATCTCGAACATCTGTTTGATGCTGTGCTATGATATGAGGTCACCGAAGCTGCGTTAGGAGAGGAGAAGCGGTGGCCGACCAGGACGTCAAGATGCTCATCGAGCGCATTATGGCCGAGGCCCGGACCCATCAGTCCGCCCGCTTCTCAAACGAAATCTATGCTGACGAGCCGATTCTCAAGACCGGTCGTCAGATGCAGAACTTCCTCCCCGACCAGTACCGCAAGATGCGCGAGATATCACGCTGGCAAGATGATCCCAAAGGCGGCGCTGGGCGTTGGCTATCGGAGGCGGAGCTCTTTTACCGTCAAGGCCTGCTGATGGCCGACTTCGAGGACGATTGCCCCTACAACGGCACATTCAAGTCGTACTTTCCCACCTACAACGCCATGAGCGATCGGCAACTGCGCGGCTATTTTACTTGGCGCGCCCAAGTGCGACGCGGAACCGTCGAGGAAACGTCTACGTCCTTTGCCTTCCTGTACCTCTATGAGCTGATCTGCGGCATTGGCGTAGATGACCCACTCGATGGTTTTAACAAAATCAAGGCCTTTTGGGATGTCTATCGCACCTTCGAGCCCGGCATCGATCGGTTTGCACGCGTGTGGTTGCAGGATTACGCCGTATTCCATGGGCTCGACCCCAAGCTGCTTCTCGACTCTAAAACCGTCATGTTCGATAACGCCCTTATCGAGCTGCGGCGCGCGGTTCGAGACCTTGCGCCCACGCCAGCCTCGTCAGACCTGGTCCCTAAGCGCCGCAAGACCTCCGAGCCCACGCTCCCCCTTCCGCCCGATGAGGCGCATGAGGAGCGGCTCATGGCTGCCATCGACGCACTCTCGACGTACAACCTGAATAACTCACGGCTCGACCGTTCCCACCATCGCGACCTGTGCCACGTGGCATGCGCCGTGTATGTCCGCATGGCGCGCTACTATGACACGCACCGAAAGACCGGTATCGTGGCGAGCTTGTTTGGGGAGGAGACGGCCATGCCCTATACCATGTTTGCCTCGGCCGTGTTCTTTGCGCCCGAACGCCATGAGGATTGCGAATACCGTCTGGACCCCATCCATATTTACCGTTGTCAAAACGGCTTTTGGGAATGCATGCGAATTCACGGCAGCAGGCAAAAAAGCAGCAAGCTTGGTGAGATGATGCGCGCCTGCGACCAACGGCTGCGCTTGGCCCTAGACCCCACTCATCCCCTGAAGGAGGAGAAGGTCCCCAAATATCTGGCCAAGATCATCGATGACGAGATCGTGGCATGGCTTTCATGGGACGCCGCGCACCAGCCCGTCAAGATCGATATCGATTTGAGCCAGCTGGGGCATATCCGGAGTGCCGCCGCACAAACGCGTGAGGCGCTTTTGATTGATGAGGAGCGCGAGGACGATGTGCCTGTGGAAGCCGAGGCGACGCTTATCGAGCAACCGAACACCGAGCCTGCGCCTGGCATGACTGCCGAACCTTGCGAGATGACCGTACGGCAAGACGAACCCGACGAGCCGACTGTCTCCACCGAAGACTTCGGCGTCGTGGCACCGCTCCTCGTGTCTGCGCCCGCACCCGTAACGCCCGCGTCTGCCGAAGCTGCGAACAAACTCGCGCCTGCCGCAACCGCGTATCTGCGCGCACTGCTCGAGCAAAACGCAGCGCAAGCGACATCGGCAGTGGCGCACTCGGACCAGAGCGAGGACATGCTCGTCGATAGCATCAATGAGGCGCTCTTTGACCTGGTGGGTGACACCGTAATTGAATTTGGCGCGGCAGGACCGCACATTATCGAGGACTACGAAGCAGACGTGAGAGGATACCTAGACTATGAGTGATACCGCATCCGCAGCACCCCGCGTGCCCAAGCGCGTCGCCGCCGTCATTCTCAACTCGCTCAAGGGCGGCGTTGTCCCGCGCATTGGCCTTCCCTATATCACTGTGGGGCGAGAGGTCGAAATCCGTGCCCTGCTCACCGACCTAAGCCTCATCGCCGATGGCGGCGCAAGCTTCCGTTTCCTAGTCGGTCGCTACGGCGCCGGCAAGAGCTTTTTGCTCCAGACCATCCGAACGCATGCCATGGGCGAGGGCTTTGTGGTCGCCGATGCTGACCTTTCCCCTGAACGCCGCCTACAGGGCGGCCAGGGCCAGGGCCTCGCCACCTATCGAGAGCTCATCCGCAACATATCGACCAAGACGCGCCCCGAGGGCGGCGCGCTCAACCTTATCCTGGATCGCTGGGTCGCCTCGTGTGCCGACGCCGACGACTCTGCCGTTAATGCCCAACTCGCTCCACTCGAAGAGATGGTCCACGGCTTCGACTTCACCCGCATGCTCCGCCGCTACCGCACGGCCGTCTCGGAGGGTGACGAAGAAGCTATGAGTCGCGTGACCAAATGGATTCGCGGCGAGTACCGCACCAAGAGTGAGGCACGCGCCGAACTAGGCTCCTCGACCATCATCAGCGATGACGACTGGTACGACTACGTTAAGCTCATTGCGCGCTTTTTGGTCTGCAGCGGCTACAAGGGCATGCTGGTGCTCATCGACGAGCTCGTGAATCTATACAAGATTCCCAACGCGATTACGCGCCAATATAACTACGAGAAGATCCTGACCATGTACAACGACACGCTCCAGGGCAAGGCGCAGTACCTGGGCATGATCATGGGCGGCACGCCGACCTCTATCGAGGACCGCCGCCGCGGCGTGTTTTCCTACGAGGCCCTGCGCAGCCGACTCGCTCAGGGCCGCTTTGCGCGCGAGGATCTTAAGGACATGCTCGCACCCATCATCCGCCTGCAGCCGCTCACCTACGAGGAGCTGCTGGTGCTCATCGAAAAGCTCATGCAGATCCATGCCGGCTACTTTGGCTGGACGCCCACGCTTACCGAGAACGACTTGGTAGACTTCCTCAAGATTGAGTTTGGCCGCGTGGGGGCCGACACGCACCTGACGCCCCGCGAGGTCATCCGCGACTTTATCGAGCTGCTCGATATCCTGTGTCAAAACCCCGATGCTAACGTGGCCGAGTTGCTACAAAGCGTCGGTGGCGACGCGCTGGCGCCG
>OGPP01002540.1_pt1 | contig 10685 bp, 6 predicted proteins | sample 1553021 | NCBI WGS metagenome assembly OGPP01 (sample SAMEA2580217, study PRJEB22360) | human gut metagenome | biome: human gut; feature: human-associated habitat; material: faeces | place: Denmark | collected 2008/2010
CATTTTCACAAGGATCTCTGCGGATTTCTCTGCGGTGTGCATTAACCCAAATGTCAGGTCAAAATCTTCTCCCGAAGCAAACATTCCGTGATGTGCCCAGATTGCAAGATTGTATTTCTTCATTAATTCACTGGTTGCTACTGCGATGTCACGGCCGCCCGGAACCATCCACGGAACGACACCCACACCTTCTGGAAATACAACCGGACATTCTGTCGCCATCTCCCATAATTCTCTTGTAAACACTTTATCTTCCAATGGAAGAACAAACGTAAGCGCAATAATATTGGTTGTATGCGCATGATAGATGACTCTGTGTTTTCCACCGGTTGCGATCATTTTCACCTCATGATTCATTAAATGGGACGGAAGTTCAGAAGTTGGTCTTCCACCATTCACCAGCCCCCAAACGATACGGTAATTTTCCCCTTTTTCATCAAGTTCGATGATACAGATGGAATCTTCCGGTTTGATGATCACATTACGGAAATACTTTCCACTTCCTGTTACAAGAAAATACTCTTTTGCAAGTTTTGGAACGCTTGTTCCAATTGGCTGCCACTCTTTTGGCTCAAAATCTTCCTTTACGGCTTCCACTTCTTCCGGCCGGATACGATAGGAAAGATTTCCGCCATTTCTCTCATGCCATCCCTGCTCCCATCCATCATTTGCCATGCGGATAAATCCCTGCACAAATTCTGCATCTAATACTTTCATGTTTTCTTTCCTCCATTTAGGTTTTCTATCGTCATTTTTGCGTCAGAACGAACTGCCTTATTTTTCACATAGCCTGCTCTGGCTATCGATTTAACAGTACTTCTTTCTCATATCTCTCTACTTCTTCAAACCAGTTCTTATCTGCGGGAACTCCACATTCCTCACAGTATTTGGTCCATACATCTCCAAATGGAAATGTCTTTAATTCTTCCTGCATGACCATAAGCTCGGTCAGACGATTCTCATCCTGTAATTTTTTCAGTTCCGCATTCGGTGTGCAGAGCGCAGATAATAGTGCTTTCTGCCAGCTTCTGAATCCCACCGTCCATGCACTGATGCGGTTGATACCTGCATCAAAATAATCAAGTGCCATATGTACTCTGTCGATCGCATCACATCTTACGATCTCTTTTGCCATCTCTTTTGTCTCATCATCAAATAAGACGACATGGTCAGAATCCCATCTTACCGGTCTTGTGATGTGAAGTGCAATCTCCGGGAAATAACAGAGTAAAGCCGGTATTTTATCCGATACTACTTCTGTAGGATGATAATGTCCGTTGTCCATCAGCGGAAGGACATTCTCGTGTGTCGCCGCAAATGTCAATGTAAACTCGGCTGATCCCGCTGTGTAAGACTCCACACCGATTCCGAATACCTTAGACTCCACACATGGTTTTACCAGCTTTGGATCATGTGGTTCTGCAATGATCTGTTCAATGGAATCCTTATATCTCATGCGTGGTCCCATACGGTCTGCCGGAATATCTTTGTATCCATCCCCGATCCAGATATTCATCACACATGGAACACCTGTCTCTTTTGCAAAATATTCCGAAATGCGGATACATGCTTTTCCATGCTCGATCCAGAACTTTCTTGTCTCCTCGTCCGGGCTTGTCAGTGTCAGTCCGTCTTTTACTTTGTCATGTGAAAAAAATGTCGGATTAAAATCAATCCCAACATGGTGTTTCTTTGCAAAGTCTACCCATTTTCTGAAATGCTTTGGCTCTAATTTGTCGCGGTCTGCAAATTCGCCTTTCTCAAAGATTGCATAGCTTGCATGAAGATTTAATTTCTTTTTGCCAGGCATGAGGCTCATCGCCTCTTCCATGTCCTGCATCAGCTGTTCCGGTGTCTTTGCCTTTCCGGGATAGTTTCCGGTTGTCTGGATTCCGCCGGTCAAAGGTCCGTCATGGTCAAATCCTGTCACGTCATCGCCCTGCCAGCAATGAAGTGATACCGGGATTTCTTTTAATTTTGCGATCGCTGCATCTGTATCAACACCGACATCTGCATACATTTTCCTGGCCGCTTCATATCTTTCCTGTACCGTCATAAAATTTTTACCTCACCTTTCTGCCGGGCACAACATCCGCTTCCGGCATATATTTTTTCTGATATTCCTGATTGCTATTTCTCATATTTTTTTATTTCAAAAGACTCAAAGATACATTTTCTTGCAGCCTGCAAATTTTCAAGTTCTCCTGCTGCAATGATCTGCGCCGTCAGATTTCCGATGGCTGTTGCCTCTGTCGGACCGGCATAAACGGTCTTTCCGGTTGCCTTTGCAGTCAGTTCATTCAAATACGCCGCATTGGCTCCTCCGCCGACAACATGGATGCTTTCATATGTAATTTCTGACATCTCCTCGATCTCCCGGATCGTCTGTGCGTAGCATTGTGCAAGACTGTTATAAATCACGCACGCTGTTTCTGCGATTCCCTCCGGTATCCGCTGTCCGGTCTCTGCGCAGGCTTTTTGCACTTCTTCTGTCATGCTTTGCGGTGCTAAAAAACGGTCGTCATTACAGTCTACCAAAGATGCAATGTCCGCCCTTGCCGCCGCCTCGCAGATCTCTCCGAATCCCTGCTTTGGTGCCAGTTCTTTTCGGACCGACTGTATCATCCAGAGTCCCATGATATTTTTCAGATAACGGAAACGATATTCATATCCTCCCTCGTTCGTGAAATTATGAAGTCTGCTTTCCGGTGAACAGTCTGCTTTTTTTAATTCTGTCCCCATCAGTGACCACGTTCCGGAACTGATGTAAATGGTATTGTCCTCATTTGTCGGAACTGCCATCACTGCGGAACCGGTGTCATGTGTTGCCGGTAAGACGACTTCACAATCAAATCCGACCTCTTTCTGAATTTCTTTCGTCAGATTTCCCAGTACGGTTCCCGGCTTCTTTATTTTCTGAAAAATCTGTTTTGGATATCCTAACATTTCGATCAGCTCATAATCCCAGTCTTTTGTTTCCGGGGATACTAACTGTGTCGTGGTTGCATTCGTATATTCTGATGCCTTCTCTCCTGTCAAAAGATAATTAAAATACTCCGGGATCATCAGCATGGTCTCTGCGTGTTCGAGAATTTCGGGATTGTTGGATTTTACCGCCATCAACTGATAAATGGTGTTGAAAATCTGCTTCTGGATGCCTGTTCTCTCATATAACTTTTCTTCCGGGATGATCTCATAGACTTTCTCATCCATTCCTGCTGTACGGCTGTCCCGATAACCGACTGCATCTCCAAGCATTTTATTCTTTTTATCCAACAGGACAAAATCAACTGCCCAGGTATCAATCCCCATACTCACCGGGCTTTTTCCCGCTTTTTTACACTTTTTCATTCCCTCTAAAATTGCTCTGAAAAGTGCTTTTACATTCCAGCATCTCTGTCCGTTCTCTTCGGTCATTCCATTCGGAAAACGATATATTTCTTCCAATACCATTTTTCCGTCTTCCATATGTCCTAATATGTGTCTGCCGCTGGAAGCCCCAATGTCGATTGCAAGATAATACTGCTCCATAGTTTCCCCCTCTCCTGCATCTGTGTTCCTTTTCTATTTTTTATTTTAGGAAAAAAATGAGCGCAAAAAAAGAACACTTTTTGTTCAAAAAAGTGTCCTTATTTGCCAAAATTATTTTCAACAGAGCCACTGATAGGTTCCTGCCTCCACTGTCTCTTTCTTTCCGTCTGGCAGAACCACTTCCGATTTTACTGGCGTATTCAATGAGATATGACAGCCATCCTCCTCATACTTCCAGGAGCTTTCAATTTTTCCTGCTCTTGAGAGATAACTTCCGCTCACACCACCAAGCCGTCTGTCCGGATACGGCTCGAAATGCAATTCTGCAAAACCCGGTTTCTGTGGTTTGATTCCGAGAATATACTGATAATAAAATTCTCCGACACTGCCAAATGCATAGTGATTGAAAGAAACCATATTGTCGCCGGAACCTGCCATTTTCTCTTCGTTGACCGTTCCATCCGGCTTTAATGCATCCCAGCGTTCCCACGTCGTGGTCGCACCGCATTTGACCTGATACATCCAGCCCGGACAGCCTTCCTGAAGCAGAATATCATAGGCGAGTTCTGTCTCTCCCGCTTCCACTAAAAGCGGAAGCAGATGTTCCGTCGCAAAGAAACCTGTCTGTAAACCATTTTTACGGATATTGGCAGCAAAATTCTTTTTCACCTGTTCCCGCAGTTCTCCCTCCGGCAGTACAAATTTTAAAGCCATAATGTAGGCGGACTGATAGTCTTTTGCCACGATTCCCTTTTTGCTCACGAATTTCCGGATATATGCTTCTGTTGTGGCTTCCATCTGCCTGCGGTATCTGTCTGCATCAGCTTTTTTCCCAAGACGCTCTGCCGTCTCGCTGATGACCTTCAGATCATGTACGATAAAGGCATTCGATACCGGATTGTTGTGCATTGCCTGCCATGCAATCCCTTTTCCCATTGCAAGCCAGTCTCCTAAAGACGGTCCGATCCAGAGATTTTTCTTTCCCATTTTCCGGATTTCCGCCTCCACAAAAAGTTTCATGCTCTCGTACTGGCGTGGCAGTGCTTCCTCGTCTCCAAACTGCTGATAGAGCATTTCCGGTAAAATTGTGACCGCATTTCCCCAGCCTAACATGCTGATAAAACCAATTCCGGCAGGTCCGGTCTGCGGCACAGTGGCACACACATACCCTTCCGTGTTGTCAAGCTGTCCCAGCTCCAGATCACGCAAAAAGTTTTTCCAGAAATCATTGGTGTCAAAATTGTAGGCTCCGGTGCGTGCAAACACCTGACCATCCCCGGTATAACCCATACGTTCATCCCGCTGCGGACAGTCGGTCGGCACTTCCACATAGTTGGATTTCTGCCCCCAGACCTGATTCTCATATAATTTCTGAACCATTGGATTCTCACACGAAAAGTATCCGGTGCGCTTCATATCGGTGTGAAGCGCATACGCTTTGATCATGCCCGGCCGATAATCTGCGCCGGAAAGTTCCATATAGCGAAATCCCATATAGGTAAAACGGGGACGGTATTTTTTCTTTTCCGCTCCGGCATGATAGACGATAGCTGCCTTTGCTTTCCGCAGATTGGCAGTGTAAAGACTTCCATCTGCATTTAAAATCTCTCCGTGGCGGATTGTAATTGTCTCATTTGTAAAAAAAGAAGGATCAATTTCAACAATTCCGGCAAAGTTCTGTCCAAAGTCAAGAATCGTTACACTTCCTGTCTGCTTTGCCTCTTTTACCTCCATCTCTTCCTGTAACGTAACTTCGGTCAGCGTCGGCTCCAACGCAAAATCCAGTTCGTTTTTGAAAGATACCGGATGTCCGATCACCTGATTTCTTCCATCCGCAAAATAAATCTCACCGTCATACTCCCCGGCGTATTCGTAAGGAGATTCCAGTTCGTCCGTCTGCTCGCCGGATACAATGTCCCGGACGCCACCCGCATCCTCGATGTTTAAAATCCACGATACCGCAGGTTTTTCCCCGTAAATCTGTGTCTTGTTCTCACAGAGGAAACGGCCGCAATACCAGCCCTGTCCAAGATAAACCCGCAATGTGTTCTCACCCTCACGAAGCAGTGCGCTCACCTCATGAGTCTGGTAAAGCACACGCCTTGGATAGTAGGAATATCCCGGTGCAAACATCTGTTTCCCGATTTTGACGCCATTGATCTCTGCCTCGTATACTCCGAGCGCAGTTGCTGTGAACACTGCCTTCTTCACATCTTTCACGGTAAATTTCTGTTCATATACAAAGACCTCTCCCTCGCGGTACTCACGGTCTGAGGTGATAAAATGCATTTTCAGTTTTTCCATTCCCTGCGTTTTCTCCCTTCCAGCTATGCTCTAACAAACGTACTGATTCATAAATTCTGCACTTAACTCCATGGACTTTAACGGAGAATCGTCCACCCAGTTTTTGTGGCTTTCTAAGATCACTGCATCCACATTCACTTTTTGTGCCTGCGTGATCAGCGAAAAAAGATTCATGTTTCCATAGCCAAGTTCCATGCTGTCCGATTTTAAGATCGGTGTCATGGCAGGTTTTGACAGTCTTGTTCCACGGTCATTGATATGGTAAAGCTTCATTCTTGTGTCAAGCTTTCTCATCAGTTCCAGTGCATTTACGCCTGCTTCTGTTGGCCAGTAGGAATCCAGTTCAAAATTCACACACGAAGCATCCGTCTCAGAGAGGATCAGATCATATGCCGTTTTTCCCGGTTCAACTTTCAGAAATTCACAGTTATGGTTATGATATAAAAGCTCCACGCCCGCCTCTTTTAAAATTTTTCCGGAAGCATTTAAGTCCTGACACAAGCCAAACACTGCATTTTTATCCGAATAATCAAAACGGTACATTCCGGTAATGACTACATATTTTGTGCCAAATTTTTCAGCTTCCCTGATAACGTTCTCCGGCTCTCTTTTTATCGTGCCAAGATCCTCATGGATGCTTGTCACGGCAAGTCCTGCCTCTCTCACAAGGGCATTCCAGTCATAATTTCCGCCTTTTCCGACCGGCATACCGGCTGCTTTTGTGAGCATTCTGACCAGAAAAGAGGTCGGTTTTATCATAAACCCATTCAGTTCAATGCCGTCATATCCGGCCGCTTTGATCCTCTTTAAAGATTCTGCTGCCTGTTTTTCATTCTTTGTCACAGTTCCAAGCATAATCTGCTGTATTGCTTTTGTCATGTTCGTAACCATCCCTTTCCTATGCCTGATTTTTCGGGATTTTCTGTAATGCGTCGTTGAGCGCTTTCATCTGTTCCTCGCTCACTGCGTCTCCTGCCTGTTTTAAAAGGCTGACTAATGTCATCCGCTGCATCATGCGCTGCAACGCCGGGTTATCTTTCACACTTTCTGCCACATCGCCACGGCTTGCTGATGCCTGCGCCATCAGACGTTGTACGATCGCATTTGCCATCTCGTTCTGTGCAAGCTCGCCGAGCGTATCCGAGATAGAATAATGGTCTGCCTTAAAATCATCCCGGTCAAACCAGTTGACAACATCTCCCTGTTTGTTGAATATATAATCCGGATTTGATTTTTCTACTTTTTTCACGGTGATCTCATCTTCACAGGCACCGGACACTGCCCTGATCTTGTGTGTTCCTGTGATCGGGACTTCAAATTTAAATACTTTAGAGCCCTCTGCTGTCTCTCTCTCCACACCGTCCACAAAGAGTGTGACGCTCTGCTCATTGGAATAAACCTTGATCTCCGTCACATCTTCGGTGCGGTCCACATAACGTCTGCCGCATACATGGACAAATGGAGTTTTGCTCCAATATGCTTTATACAGATAAAAGGCATCTTTTTTCAGCTTACGGTCGATGGTCACAAGACCTTTCTGGTTCACACCGTGTTTTCCACCCTCATCTCTTCCGTCTGCCGCAAAATCAAACAGATTCCAGACATGTGTTGCCCACAGATACGGGCGTTCCCCGATCATTTTTGCCATATGCTCATGGTAAATACACTGATATTCCTCTGTGTAATCGCCCCGTTCCGGATTTGCACTGTGGTAAGCCGGATTGGCGTCTGCGCCATACTCTGAAAGTCCGATCACACGATCCGGGTATGTATTATGATACGCGTCAAAGAAACTGTCATTCTGTTCTAACTCTCCCAGATACCAGCCAAAATACAGATTATAGCTGTTCATATCCGGGATCTCCAACATTGGGCTGTCCGTCTCCAGCATAAACACGTCTGCCATAACCGTTGGTCTTGTCATATCCAGTGCATGGCACAGATCATTTAATTTTCTGTGATTTTCCAATAATTCCTCATTTACGGCACTTGCTGCAGTGATCTCATTGGAAAGTCCCCAGCAGACGATGGATGGATGATTGTAATTCTGAACGACCAGCTCCCTCATCTGGCTTAATGTATTCTCTGTTCCATCTGACATGTGCATCGTAATGTACGGAATTTCTGCCCATACGATCATACCGTTTTCATCACACAGATCATAAAATTCCTGCGCATGCTGATAATGTGCAAGACGGATGGTATTCGCTCCAAGCTCTTTTATGATCTCCATATCCTCACGGTGCATCTCATTTGTCAGCGCATTGCCTGCTCCGGCGCGGTCCTGATGACGGCTCACACCGCGAAGCGGATAAGACCTTCCATTTAAGAAAAATCCTTTCTGCGGATCAATGGAAAAACTTCTGCATCCAAAGGTTGTCTCCACGCTGTCTCCATCAGACAGTTCCGCTTTTGCCGTATATAAATACGGATCATCCACGCCATCCCAGAGATGTACATCGGTAAGATCAAACACTGCTTTTGCATATCCATGCTCTACAGGAACACTCTTTTTCTCACCTCCCACCGTCACCATAACGTCAGCAGATTTTCCCTCTATCCAGAGTTCCACGGTCACTTCTGCGTCTGCCTTTTTTGCTCCGGCGTCTAAAATCGTCACTTCCGGTGTCACCTTAATACCGTTACTTCCTGCATACTCCATGCAAAAATGGTTTTCCGGCACTGTCACCAGCTTCACCATGCGGTATAGTCCGCCGTAAAATGTGAAATCAGCCTTCTGCGGATAGACTTTTGTGTTATCGGAATTATCAACGAGTACTTCCAACTGATTCTGTTCTTTTAAATGTTCTGTAACATCCACACGGAATCTGGAATATCCGCCTTCATGATGGAAAAGCTCTGCTCCATTTACAAACACATCTGCCGTCATGGCTGCTCCGTCAAACTCCAGATAAGCCTTTCCGTTTTGTTCCATCTCTGGTTTTTCAAATGTGCAGGCATATTTACAGGTTCCACGGTAGTAATCGTTTCCACCGTCCTGCCCGTCCACTGCGTTCCAGGTGTGAGGAAGCGTTACGTTTTCTCCTTCCCCACTGTCCGGGTTTTTATAAAAAATCCAGTTTTTATCCAATACTGTCGTCTGTCTCATTTTTGTCAATCCTCCTGTATTTCCTGTCTATGTTCAGACTTTTTTATTCTCTGCTTATTTCATCTCATCAATCACTTTTTCCACTTCTGCCTGTTTTTTCTCATGAATGCTCTTCTGTACTTCTTCCATTTTTTCTTTTGAGAGCGGTGTTTTTCTCATTGCGCAGAGGGTACATACCCAGCCGATCAATGGAAGTCCAAAGTAAAGGCTCATCGTCATCCAGAAAATTGCCGGTGTGGACGGATCAGACGGCTGTGGCATTGTCGATGTATATCCGATCAGTGCTACCAGTCCGGTTGCGATTGCCGCGCTGAAAGAAGATACCAGTTTGTCGATAAAACTGTAAGTTCCTGTCACTGCTGCCGGTATGAATTTACCGCTTCTGTCTAATTCATAGTCAATAATATCTGCCATCATGGCATTGCTTGACATCGTAACGCACATTTTAGCTCCATTTAAGATTAAAGTAAGTACGACATACGCGATCATCATCGGCGCTGCTGTCGCGATCAGCGTCGGATCGATCAGTATAAATAATACGACAAGTATAGCTGTCACTGTCATGCATACATAAGTCCATGTCACCATTGATTCTTTGTTTCCGTGCTTTCCGGCATATTTTGCACCAATAAATGCAAACACGATAGACGGCAGCATTCCGATCACACTGAGGATTGTTCCAAGCTGCATATTGCCGATAATAATACCAAATAACATCGTTGTGACCACTGCCTGACTTGCTGTCTGGCTTGCGATCTTATCGGAACTTGCCGCTACGATAAAGGACTGTAATGCACGGTTGGATTTCACTAATTCCACCATATCTTTAAATTTGACCGGTTCATTTTTCTTTGTGGTACTCACACCCTTAAAGTTCTCCGGCTTGTCAATGTCCGTAACACCGATGCAGCATAAAATCAGTCCGGCTGCTGAAACTGCAACACAGACTTTACATGCTGCTGCAAGCATTTCAACGGAATATACATTTCCATACTGTGGAAGTAACATAACAGTAATTACAATATTTAAAATCATAGGTACAAGATAATTATAGGCAGTGCTCCAGACACCTACCATTGGTCTCTGCTTCGGGTCATTTGTAAGCATTGCAGGAACAATCTGTGCTGTTACGTTGCAGAGTGTATATCCAATAATATAGACACAATATAAAACAACAAACAATACAATTCCATGTCCTTTTCCACTTGCCCAACAGTACATCATAAGAACTGCCAGTGACTCAATTGCCCAGCCGAGTGCTGTTAAAATCCTGATTTTTCCAAATTTTGTATTCATTTTATCAATGATAATTGCGATGATTGGATCCGTCACACCATCTAAAATTCTTGTTGCAGTAAGAATTAACCCTACCACTGCAGTTGCAATTCCATATCCTGCGTTTGCAACATAACTTGCGAGTCCAAGCAATACATAAAAGCTCATTCCAATTCCCGAACTACAGGACGCAAGTGCAATCTGCCACGTTTTCGCCCTCCGGTATGTAAAGCCATTTGTCTCTGTTATCTGTTGTTTTTTCTTTCCAAACATTATTTTTTCCTCCATGCATTATCACTCGTGTACCTCTACACCATTTTTACTGTATTACCCTCTGTAATTCCATTCTCATTAAAAGTATCTACCCGCACGTAATAATTTTTGTCTTTGATCAGTGCTCCAATTCTTTTCTCTTTGAGTTCCTCTCCATATACCAGATAACTGTGGTACAGTTTATCCTTTTTAT
>OGPP01002550.1_pt1 | contig 10638 bp, 10 predicted proteins | sample 1553021 | NCBI WGS metagenome assembly OGPP01 (sample SAMEA2580217, study PRJEB22360) | human gut metagenome | biome: human gut; feature: human-associated habitat; material: faeces | place: Denmark | collected 2008/2010
AAGCCAACCTTGCCAATATTTTTATCTAATGTTTTACCGATTAATACAGCTTCTTTACCTTCTTCAAAGCCACGAAGAATGGATAAAACTTCATCAGTAACCGATGGGTCTACCACAAGCACTACCTTACCTTCATTGGCTAAATATAATGGATCATACCCTAAAATATCACAAACAGATTGTACTTCAGCGTGAATTGGTATAGTAGTTTCCTCTACCTTAATACCCACTTGGCTTTGGTCTGCAATTTCTTTTAAAACAGTCCCCAAGCCACCTCGGGTAGGATCTCGCAATAGAGCCACTTGAGCGCCCACTTTATCAAGTACAGCATGAACCATATTGTTTAAAGGGGCACAGTCAGTTTTTAACGTATCAGATAGGTCTAATCCAAACCGTTGTCCCATAACAGCAATAGAATGATCCCCTATAGCACCAGATAAGATAACATCCATGCCCGGTTTTACGCGATGTGGACCAATATCTATCCCTGTTGGAATCATACCAATCCCCGCAGTATTTATGTAGATTTTGTCTACCTCACCCTTTTTGACAACCTTAGTGTCTCCTGTAACAATTTGTACATTTGCAGTTTTTGCCATATCTGACATGGTATGAAGGATTTCATCTAACTCATTAAAGGCAAGGCCTTCTTCTAAAATGAGCCCACAACTCAAGTATTGTGGAATAGCACCATTCATAGCTAAATCATTCACTGTACCACATACAGCTAATTTACCAATATTTCCGCCAGGGAAAAACGCTGGTTGTACTACATAGGAATCTGTAGAGAACGCCATACGTCCTTCTGTAACGGGAAATTGAGCACCATCGTGTAAAGGAGCTAATAAATCATTTGTAAAATATTTCAAAATAATGTTCAACTCATAAAACAACTGCTCAGCGGTAATCGGATAATGCGCCGAAAGCTGCCAGAGTACATGCTTTGTACCATAAATTTTTGTTCCCTGATCCGGTGCAAAAATAAAAATGGCAAGCACATTGATGACCAGAAAGAACATAATGAACTTAAAAATAGAACCGACCTGTTTCCACTCTGTTTTTGAAATCTTAAACAGGATCAGACTAAGAACCAGCATCACGGCGAGTACACGGGTATCATAAGTAAGCATGCTTGTGATGGACCATGCCAGAAAATAGATCAGCTTTGTGACACCACACAGCCGGTCCATCCAGGTATCTTTTTGCTCATAGGTCAATAACTTTGCCATTACCGCACCGCCCTTTCGTAATTGATAAACCGCTGCACGAACTGGGAAGAATCTTCAATTCCACATTTGACCGCCATCTCATAGAGAGATGTCTGCTTGAGATATGCTGGAGCCGTGATGGTTTCATCCGTCAGCACTTTCGCCGGCGTATCAATCGTCAGCAGCTGTCCATCCGCCACAACAATGGCGCGGTTGGTATATTCCAGCATCAGATGCATATCATGCGTAATCATGATAATGGTCGTTCCCTGTGTCTCATTGATCGTCTTTAAAAACTCCATAATTTCCGTATAATGGCGGTAATCCTGCCCCGCTGTCGGCTCATCCAGAATCAGGATCTCCGGCTTCATGACAAGAATGGATGCAATCGTCACACGCTTCTTCTGCCCGAAACTCAATGCTGAAACCGGCCAGTTCCGGAACTGATACAAACCACAGATTTTCAGTGTCTCGTACACACGCTCACGAATTTCTTCTTCCGGAACCCCACGCACCGTCAGACCAAGCGCCACTTCCTCATAAATCATGGGTTTTGAAATCATCTGATTCGGATTCTGCATGACGATTCCGATATGCTCCCCACGCTCTTTGACCGAAAGCGGTGAGATATCTTTTCCATTCAGTTCGATTTTTCCGTTGCTTGGCTCGAGGAACCCACAGATCAGATTGGAAAGGGTTGTCTTTCCGGCACCGTTTTTCCCGACAATGCTGATCATTTCCCCTTTTTTCACATCAAAGCTGATATCCGAAAGAATCGCCTTTCCCGGCTGATAAGAAAAATGCAGATGATCCACGTTGAGCACCTTTTCCTCTGCTTCCTGTTTCTGTGGAATCTTCGTTGTCTCAAACCATTCCCGAACCTGCGCTCTGTACGGCTCAAAATTCATGGTCTCCACATGCTGTGGATGATCTTCTGCCGCAATCGTACATCCGGCATGTTTCAGTGCCGTGACATAAAGCGGCTCGCGGATTCCCTGTTCCTTCAGGATATTTCCAGCCAGCAGATCATCCGGCTTCATATCCGCCACAATCGTTCCCTCGCCTACCACAACGATACGGTCCACGTCTTTATAAAGCACATCCTCAAGACGATGCTCGATGATCACGATGGTCTTCTTCTGTTCCTTCTGGATTCGGTCGATCAATGCAATGGCTTTCTTTCCGGTCGCCGGATCGAGATTGGCCAGCGGCTCGTCAAACAGCAGAATATCCACATCATAACCCCCGCCATGGAAACTCTCTGTTTCTGTCCGCCGGACATCTCCGATGGTGCATGATGCAACAGTTCTTTTACCTCTACAGTCTCTGCCACACCGTCTACTTTGCGAAACATCTCTTCCTGTGCCATACAGTCATTTTCCAGCACGAAAGCAATATCTTCCGCAACCGTCAGACCGATAAACTGCCCGTCCGTATCCTGCAACACGGTTCCAACCATCTTGGAAAGCCCAAAAATCCCAAGTTTTTTCGGATCTTTTCCCTCGATTCTCAGCGTCCCGGTACTATCTCCCTCATACGAAAAAGGGATCAGTCCGTTGATACAATTTGATAATGTCGACTTTCCTGATCCCGATGGTCCAATAATGAGAACCTTCTCTCCGGGATAAATCTTTAAATTGATATCCCGGAGTGTCGGCTCCATCTGTGACCGATATTTAAATGTAAAGTTTTCAAATTCAATAATCGGTTCCATACGTTTTTAGTCTTCCTTTGTAAGACTTGATGATTTTGCTCCAATCTTTGTATATCCCAGTCCGAGTAATGAACCAAGTACACCCACAATGATGATATTGGCTACAAACGCAAATACGCCCTGTGAGAATACTTTCTTTGCAGGCTCTGCATAAATGAGAATATCAAGCACCGGTGCAACAACGATCCATGCAATTGCATTTGCAACCACCTGAACGACATTAAAAAGAACTACTTTCTTCTTATTAAATCCACCGGCCTTAATCTCAAAGCTCTTTGCGAATAAACCAACTAAAATTCCAAAGATCGCATCTGGGAATACCCAGCTCCACCATACACCACCGTAAAACAGTGCATCACCGAGTGCATGTCCCAGCAGACCAATGATTCCTCCGACAACCGGTCCAAACACTGCTGCAAGAAATGCCAGCACTGCTGCACGTGGCTGCATGGATGTATTCGGGATAATTCCCAGCGGAATCTGCACTTCTGTCAAAACAATGAACAATGCGGTTCCAATACCAGTTGCTACAACTTCTTTGATTCCAAATTTTTTCATAACAAGTTCCTCCTTTGTTTTTTCAGTACCTTATTATTTATGATAAACGCACAAATGTCAAGTTTTTCGCCCTTTTTCTTTCCAGCTTCCCCTAACTTTTTGCACCTTCTCCGGCAAAGTATTCCTTCACCAGTTTAACAACGACACCGGAAAGCAAAAATACTGCGATCAGGTTCGGAATTGCCATGAGTCCGTTAAACGTTTCCGCAATACTCCACATCAGACCCAGATCCATGGTCGCACCCACAATGGCAACCAGTGCATACACCAGCATGAACGGCTTATTGACACGGGAGCCGAACAAAAACTCGATGCAGCGCGTCCCGTATAATCCCCATCCGATAATGGTGGAAAATGCAAAACAACACATCGCAACCGCAGTAAAAACAGATACCCAGTTTCCGTATGTTGCGGTAAATCCACTGATTGTAAGCTCAGCACCTGCCGCCTGACCGTAACTGACCGGAACCTGGCTGCACAAAATAACCAGCGCGGTAAGCGTACAGATCACAATCGTGTCTACAAACACCTCGAAAATTCCAAAAAATCCCTGTTTGACCGGTTTTCTCGTATCTGCACAGGCATGTGCAATTGATCCCGTGCCAAGTCCGGCCTCATTTGAAAAAATTCCACGGGAGACACCTTTTTTCATACTCATAAAGAAGCTTCCCACTGCTCCACCGGTCACTGCCGCCGGGTGAAATGCTCCCTCCACAATCGAAGCAAATACAGCCGGGATATGACCGATATTAAATAAGATCACTCCCACTGCCAGAACAATATAGACCAGTGCCATAAACGGTACCAGCTTTTCTGTCACCTGTCCAATCCGCCTGATACCTCCAAGCAGAATGAGTGCGATCAGAACCGCCAGAATGATCCCGACTACAAGGTTAACAGTCGGCACCGCATCTTTTGAAATGACATGATAATTCATTAATGCCGTATTGATGGCTGTGGTAATCGTATTTACCTGTGTGGCATTCCCTGTTCCGAATACGGTCAGCACGCCAAACGCGGAAAACAGATACGCCAGCCAGTGCCAGTGCTTTTTGAGTCCGTTCTTAATATAATACATCGGACCGCCGACCAGATCCCCATGCACATTTTTTTCGCGGAAATGCACCGCAAGCGTCACTTCTGAAAACTTGGTACACATACCGAGAATTGCAGAAATCCACATCCAGAACACGGCTCCCGGACCACCGATGGCAATCGCTCCTGCCACCCCGGCAATATTTCCCGTGCCAACCGTTGCCGCCAGTGCGGTACAGACCGCCTGAAACGGTGTCATAGCTCCATCCGATGCCTCACGCTTCTTAAACATGCGACCAAATGTCACTTTCATCGCGTATGGGAACTTGCGAATCTGTAAGAACCGGGTCCGGAAGCTTAATACCAGACCAACACCGATGATACAGATCATGGCGGGGACACCCCAGATGAAATTGTTGACCGCACTGTTGATTGCTTCAATTGTGGATAACATAGTTTTCTTTTCCTTCCTACGTGAATAAGCGCGTGTTTTGTGTGAAACACGCGCTTGCATTATAGCACAATTTTTGCATTTTCTCTACAATGGAATTGTGGAAGAGGATATTTCCCACGGAAGTCCTTACGGTGGTCCTTATTCCCCCGCTCGTGCAGCCGACCCCAACACTTTCTGGCCTTATCAGGTATGGTCCTATCAGGCCGATGATGCCTCCTACACCCAAATAGGTTTTGTGACCGACTGGAATAAAAAAGAATGGGCAGACAGCATTGACGGATTTTCCGCATTCCCGGATTCCGCTGATAAGGATCACGACGGTATCGTATATCTCCTGACAAATGCCAAAGGGAAAGAAACCGCCATAGATGCTGCTGACCTGAAAAAGTGGGTGGATTCCTACCGTAAAGGTGCAAAAGAAATTCCCATCACCTATCAAAGGCTCAAATAATGGCAATTATGATTGTGTATCAGGATCACTGGCTGCGTACCGCCCAACGCATCTTCGTGGATCGTGCCCGTCCGTTCTGCGCACACTCCTGCGCGGACGGACGCACCACATCCTTTGCATACTCCGAATAAATGCCTGCGCGGTAGCCTTCTTTTAAAGCACGCTTTACCAGCTTGTCCTCCCCGGAATGGAATGTCAGAATCGCCACGCGGCCGCCCGGTTTTAAAGCACCCGGCAGCTTTTCCATAAATTCATAAAGCACCTCAAACTCTCGGTTGACATCAATGCGAAGTGCCTGAAACGTCCGCTGGCAGGTCTTTTTGATGGTTTCTTTTTTATCCTTTTCCGGCAGAAAATCGAGAGTGTCTTCAATAATCCTGCGCAGTTTTGTAGTTGTATCCACGCGGTGTCCTTTGCGGATCTCATCGGTGATCGCTTTTGCAAGTTCCTCACAGTACGGCTCATCCGAATTTTCATAAAGCATTCCGGCAAGCTCGTCACGGCTGATCGTATCCAGACGCTCCGCCGCACTGATTCCCGCCTCCTGATTCAGTCGCAGATCAAGCGGTCCGTCCACTTTAAAGGAAAATCCACGCTCCGGATTGTCGATCTGCATGGACGAAACGCCAAGATCTGCCAGAACAAAATCAAATCCACCCACTTCTTTTGCAATCTCATCAATCGTGCAGAAATTCTGCAGATGGATGGTCAGCATGTCCTCTCCGAATCCCTGGTCTGCCAGACGTTTTTTCGTCTTTGCCGACTCTGCCGGATCCACATCCGTCGCATGGATGTGTCCCTGCCCCTGCAGCTGCTCGAGCATGGCTTTCGTGTGACCGCCGTAGCCGAGTGTGGCATCAAAACCGGTCTGTCCCGGTTTGATCTGCAGGAAATCAAGAATTTCTTTTACCATAATGGAGATATGCATGCCTGCCGGGGTGTTGCCTTTCTGGATGACATGCGCGATGGTGTCTTTGTATTTTTCCGGCTGTAGTTCTTTATATTTTTCTTCAAATTTCTTCGGGTATTTTCCTTTATAATGCACACGGCGCTTGTGCGGGGTCTGGTTTTCGTTTTCCATTTTTTATTCCTTTCCTTTGCTGTTCAGGTACAGCTCTTTTTAACATTTGCCATCCAACACTTTATTTTTCAAATTTAAACCGTTTTTTATGAATACCGGTACAATTGTTTTTCTACCAGTTTACTTCCTTCATAAACAAGCCGGAGTGTAAAAAAGCGGTGCTCGTCTTCCTCGATCAGCAGTTTTAAAAAAATGGCATCTCCTTCCCAGGTCGGAAGCGCAAGCACTTCTTTTTTGTCCATCCACTGCAGATCGCCTTCATTGCACTCGATCAGCTCCCCGGTAAAACCATCCGCGGTAAACAGGCACATTTCTTCCGGCTCCGGCGCTTCATCACTGATGAATGTGATCAGCCCGCGGAACTGGTAGGAAGTCAGTGTCAGGCCGGTTTCTTCTTTTACTTCACGTAACAGACAGTCCTCCGGTCCTTCCGTGCCTTCTGCATGTCCGCCTACACCAATCCACTTGTCTTTGTTGATGTCGTGCTGCTTTTTGGTGCGGTGGAGCATCAGGTATTTTCCGTCTTTTTCTATGTAACACAGGGTTGTCATTTTCATGGGATTTTCCTCTTTATTTCTCATATTTGTTCCATATGCTCCATGATAACAAAATTTGCCCCGTTTTTTCAATCGAACATTTCATATTTTGCCCCGTTTTTGATATATTTATTTTCTTTTTTTGCCCCGTTTTTAAATTCCAGCCGAGTTATGGTGCTCATTTGAGGTATTCTCCAATCCGGTCAATATTATAAAGCGGAATGTTTGTCATCCAGTCCTGCTCACGGAAATCCGACATGGAAGTCCGCACCGCATGCTTGGGATGATACTTCTCACAAAAAGCCCGCAGACTTTTTGCCCGCAGATTTTCCTCTGCTTTCACCTCTACCGGAATGACCGATCCGGGTGCCTGCAGCATGAAATCAATTTCGCCTGTAGAATTTGCCGTTGTGTAATAATATGGTTCCACACCCAGTTCCGCTATCATCTGCTGCAGCACATACTGCTCCGTCAATGCCCCTTTAAACTCTGTAAAAATCCGGTTTCCATCAATGATAACGCTTGCATCCAGATCTGCCATGGCAAGCAGAAGCCCGACATCAAGCATATAAATTTTGAACGCATACAGATCCATGAAATCAACTTTCCCTACCGGAAAAGAAGTTCCCTTATAAAACGTTTCATTGTGCGTCCTCCCTGTCAGTGGAATTTATATGTAGCATTCCTTATTACTTTATATCATATTTCTTTATGGCAGAGCCGTCAACATTTTCAAGGACGTATTTGTGTTATGGTGCTACACTTTTCAGGACGTATTTATGTGATAGTGCTACACTTTTCTGGACGTTACTGTTTGCATAAATGTGGAAGGTTTTTGTTGCATCTCAGGCATTTAAATGCTATACTTGTCACAAAGCAAATACATATTTTTCCATAGCTTGGGCGGACAGTACCTGGCGAGCCGTCTATATCATATATTTTATTTTTTCATTTCAAATTATCCCGGAAAGTCTTGCTTTTAAAATTCAACTTTATTTTAACTTAATTTTGTTATAAGCAGGATTTGTATTGATATGGGATGTGTTGTCATACAGATTCTGTGGCTTACACAAGGAGGAAACTGTATGGCAAACAAAGAATACAAAAGTGATGTGTTCAGCATGCTTCTTCAGGACAAGAAACGTGCAATGGAAATTTATAACGCGATTAATGGAACGGACTATGATGATCCAGAACTGGTTGAAATGACAACTTTGGATGACAAAAGCTTTTCGCTTACCGTACGGAATGATGCATCATTCATTCTTGATGCGAATCTGAGCCTGTATGAGCATCAGTCGACCTATTGCCCGAATATGCCACTGAGGGATCTTCTTTATTTTGCAAGCATTATACAAAAACAAATCAAAGCTCAGAAACGTGATATTTATGGTGGAAGAATCTTAAAGATTCCAGTGCCCCATTTTGTCGTGTTTTATAATGGAAAAGAAGATGCTCCGGATCAGTATGATCTCCGTCTTTCTGATTCATTTGAAAAAGAAACCAAGAATCCTGAGATAGAATTGGTCTGCCATGTTTACAATATCAACAGTGGAAAAAATACCCCACTGCTGTCAAAATGCCAGACATTGCGTGAATATATGTATTTTGTGGATATGGTGCGGAAAAATAATGAAATCAGTGGAAATTTGGAAGATGCCATTGAGAAAGCTATCAACCAGTGTATGGAAGAAAATGTGCTTAGGGATTTTCTGGCTCAACACAGGGAGGAGGTAATGCACGTGATGACATTAGACTATACATTTGAACGACGGCTGGAAATGCAGCGCGCCGAAGCAATTGAGGATGGCGAAAGGATCGGAAAAGAGATCGGGAAAGAGATCGGGAAAGAGATCGGGAAAGAAGAAAAATTGTCAGAGCAGATTCGTAAAAAAATTCAAAAAGGCAAACCTCTGGATCAGATTGCGGACGAATTGGAGGAAGTGCCGGAAACCATTCGTCCTTTATACGAAAAAATTAAGCAGGAAATGCTGCAATAAAATAAGGCAGTTTCCGAGGAGGAAATGAGTTTTTATCGTTCGTTAGCTGAATGATATGCTTATTTACAAAATTGAATATTGCTTACCTTCAAGTTTATTGTGTCAGGCACCAATTGTCCAATTGTTCTCTATTTCTATTGATGCAGCCACTTATGCGATGGTCGGATTTGTCACAGGTATACTACTCACAAAATATCTGCTTTGGTATGACGATAGAGTTAAGTAATTCTTAATATGAGGGGCTTACCTTGCCCCTCTATCCTTATTCTGTAACTACAATCATAGTTCTATTTTTCAATCCCAAGCACGGTATTGGCCTGCTCACCCTCCATATATTCAAATGTGATGGTATCTCCTACACCATAACGCACGATATCAAGGTAATCTACTACCGATACATCGTAAATATCGGAATCATTTTCGAGCAAAATATATTGGTGCGTATTTCCTTCTACCACTGCATCGGTGATTTTTGCAATCGTACCGGTTGCTTTCTTGACACTGTCGCTCTCTTTTGTTTCCGCATTGACACCATTTTGCTTCATCAGTTCCATATAGTTCTTTTCGCATTCACTGACAGAATCACCGGTTGCTACAATCTGATATTTCTGCACATTTACCATCGCATACATTTTTACCAGACCAGAATCATCCTTTAATGCAATGAAATAGGTCGGCTCATTTGTAATGTTTAATAACAGTGGGAAGGTTGCTGTATAGCCAAGGTTTTGCACCTTACCTTCCGCAGAGGACATCGCAGAATCTTCAATTGCGCCTTCTACCTGATAATATTTTGTCTCCATCGTTCTCTCATTCATCAGGACGAATCCAACGTTGGACTGATCACTTGTGATGGAGGTTACTCCGGTATAAACCCAGACATCATCATTCATTGCAAGGTAATTATAACCGTTCGTGGTGGTCAGACAATCCTTCTGTCCTAACACACTGTTGATAAATCCATGTTTTAAAGATCCATAATAATCATAAAGCTGTACCAATAAATCGGCAGAATAAACACGGTCTACCCAGCTTGGCACATCTTTTACCGCATAATCAGTGCACTCACCTGTCACAGCATTACAAAGCACAACTCTGCCGATGGTCTTACCTCCAAACAGACCAATCTTATAATCTGCAACACTGCAAATCCAGTAAGGCGTACCCTCCTCATCAATCTCAAAACTGATATCATCGAAAATATAGGTCGGATAACGAAATCTTAAATGACGCTTTAAGTTTCTATGAAAATGGTCATATGGCGTATATTTCATGCCTTCTGACAAACGAACCAGCTCCGTATCCTGCGTTGCCATATCAATCTTAATATAGGCTGGAATTCCTTCCTTCTGGTTCGTCAGCCACTTGATGGTATCCGCATAACGGAGCGGTGTCACACGGACCGGTTCCCCTTTGTAGTTAATCTGGGAATAAAGTTCACTGACTTCAAACTGCGACGCCATATCAACAAGACTACCCATCTTACGATTTCCCAGAATGGATGCTGAGTCACGATCTAACAGTGGAATCTGGTCATAAGAAATCTGTTTGATATCCTCGGTAAATTCCCCCTCTTCCACTTTTAAAAGTTTCTGATATTT
>OGPP01002551.1_pt1 | contig 10636 bp, 7 predicted proteins | sample 1553021 | NCBI WGS metagenome assembly OGPP01 (sample SAMEA2580217, study PRJEB22360) | human gut metagenome | biome: human gut; feature: human-associated habitat; material: faeces | place: Denmark | collected 2008/2010
TAGACCTCTATGAAACCATTAGTAATAACTTCAACGGAACCACCAGATTTCGTATATTTACCGTCAAATACAAGGATTACTTCATATCCCTTAAATTTTCCGTAATTTAATAACTTATCTCTCAATTCCATTCGAGCGTGTTCTAATGATTCATGTGCTAATTTCTTTAGATGAGTCCAGGCGAATATCACATTATACCCATCTACAATTAAAATATCTTTTAGCATAATTATTTCGCTTGGCGCTGACGCACAGCTTCATACATAAGAACAGCAGCAGCCACAGATGCATTCAAAGAATTTAAATTTCCATACATAGGAATGGTAACGAGGAAATCACATGCGTCTTTCACAACGCGACTAATGCCTTTCCCCTCATTACCAATGACGATAACAGTAGGGATTGTCATATCTGCCTCATATAAAGTGCGATTCCCTTCCATATGAGCGCCCATAACCCAAAAGCCTTGTTTTTGAAGTTGTTTAATAGTTTGAGCTACATTTCCAACCTGCACTAGTGGAATTTGTTCAATAGCACCGGCTGATGTTTTAGCAACTGTCGCATTAATAGGAGCATTATGACGCTTAGGAATGAGAACAGCCGTAGCCCCCACACATTCAGCAGTACGAATGATAGCCCCCATGTTATGAGGATCCTCAACGCCATCTGTCAAAATAAGCAAAGGTACTTCATGATTCGTCTCTTGTAGCACTTCACCTAGTTCTTTAAATTGAACGGCAGAAACAAGAGCTATAACACCTTGATGTGGTACCTCTAAATCATATTTATTCATTTGTTTGATAGGCGTTGGACGTACTTCAATACCATGAGATTTAGCAAGACCAACAATATCAGCTAGACCAGTTTTAACCTTATCTTCACTGACCATAATGCGTTGAATAGAGCGGCCGCTTCTAAGGGCCTCTTTAACTGCATTGCGACCTACAATATAATTATCCATACTACATACCTCGTAGAGTTATTGAAAAGGCTTGCTTCATAACATCTTGTAATCGCTCATCTTGACGCGTTTCATAAAGAAATCCCAGTACTGCTTCAAAAGCGGTACTACTACGATATTCTTGAACTGAACTGCTTTTCGGTACATTTACATTACTATTTCTAGCACGTCGTGCAATAGCTTGTTCTTGTTCTGTAAAAGTATCCTCTATTTCTAGCAATGCCTTCGCTTGTGACTTAGCACAAATAAATTCAGTAACAATGGTGTGTAATACTTGTACCTTCGTAATATTCATTTGCACAACTCGCTCACGCACATACATGGAGTACACTGCGTCACCAATATAGGCAAGCATGACTGCATCAGCACTAAGGCACGCCTCAACAGTTCTATTACGCAAACGAAGCGGCTCTTGTTCAAGAGCCGTCAACTTTTTTATCGCTTCATTCTTTAAGAATTGAAATTGTTTAAATTTCACGTTTTTTCCACCGTGCACCTTGAGGAGAATCCTCAATGGTAATACCGATTTCAGCCAAACGATCGCGGATGCAATCAGCTAGTGCCCATTGTTTTTGATCACGACACGCTTGACGTACAGACAATATAACTTGCATTAATTCTTCATATTCAGCAGCATTGGCACCTGTGTTGCCTTCCCATGCTTTTTCAAGAATACCAATAACCTCTGTCATGAACTTGAAGATACGTTTAACCTCAGTAATTGCTTCTTGGCAAACAACGCCTTCACGGCCTGTCACAGCTTGGTAATAGATGTTGATTTCTTTAGCAAGACCAAACATGCTAGATGTAGCTAAAGCAGTATTGAAATCATCACTCATTGCTGCTTCGAATTCTTCTTCATACTCTTTAGCTTTTTCTAATAAATGTTGAGCCTCATCACAAGGACCTGGTTCACATTTTTCAAGGTACAATAGATTTTCAATAGCAGTGCTTAAACGTTCTAAGGATTTATTTGCTTCTTCTAAACGTTCATCAGAGAAATCTAATGGACTGCGATAATGTGTGCTCAACAAGAAGTAGCGCAATGCATCTGGACTATATTGTTCTAAAATATCTTTTACCAAGAAGAAGTTATTCAAGGATTTAGACATTTTTTCAGAATTAATAGTGATGAAACCATTGTGTAACCAATAACGTACAGATGGATGTTGACCAGAGCAGCCTTCAGATTGAGCAATTTCATTTTCATGATGTGGGAAGATCAAATCACTACCACCACCATGGAAGTCAAATTCTGTACCTAAGTACTTTTGGCTCATGGCAGAACATTCAATATGCCAACCTGGACGGCCATTCCCCCAAGGGCTTTCCCAATATGGTTCGCCTGGTTTTGCAGATTTCCATAATGCAAAGTCCATAGGATTTTTCTTACGACCATCAACTTCGATACGAGCACCGGCTTCCATATCATCTAATGTACGACCAGATAACTCACCATAATGTTCAAATTTATCAACGCTATAATATACATCGCCATCGAGTTCATAAGCATAGCCTTTTTCAATCAATGTAGAGATCATAGCAATAATATCTTCGATATGTGTAGAAACACGTGGATAAATATCAGCACGTTGTACACCAAGGGCATCCATTACTTCGAAATAGCTGTCGATATAACGATTTGCAATAGTATCCCAAGATACGCCTTCACCATTGGATGTATTGATGATTTTGTCATCCACATCAGTAAAGTTTTGTACATATGTTACTTTATAGCCTACATGTTTCATATAGCGACGAATTACGTCCCAAGTTACAAATGGACGTGCATTGCCAATGTGAGGATGGTTATATGGTGTAACACCACATACGTACATCTTTGCCTCACCTGGTGTTACAGGGGTGAACACCTCTTTTTGGCGCGTCATAGTATTATAAACTGTAATTTCTCTCATCGTTACCGATGCCTCCATCTTCGTAAAATAAAAAAGACCCCTCATCTCATACAGAGACGATGGTCCGCGGTTCCACTCTGTTAGGTACCAATGTAGTACCCACTCATCGCATAACGGCGCGTCACCGGACAAACCTACCTATAATCGGAGTGTCAGCTCGTGAATGCATTTCGTCTACCTATCCTTGAACCCTCCCACCATCGGTTCTCGCTAAAAAGTTAGTTGTAGAGTACTTCTTTCAGTCTTAGCTTTTACTATTAAATCTATATTCAGATATAGAGATATTGTATCAATTATCCTATAGAATGTCAATGAAAACAAGAAAATCCTCATCTTTCAATATATCCAAATAATGTATTAAACATGCACATTTCGGATATAAATTTGAAAGATGAGGATGAGGAATTAACGATTAAGCATTTTCCAATTTTTCTTGATCATCATGTTTGCGGCAAATACCTGCAAAGATAGATCCTGTAAAGTTATGAATAATAGAGAATACTGCACCTGCTACTGCCGCTTGAGGAGTAAAATGTTTAAGTGCTAAAGATACGGATAATGCAGAATTTTGCATTGCCACTTCAATTTGCATTGCACGACGAGAAGAAACATCGATGCTAAGGGCCTTACAAATGAAGTAAGTTACTATATAACCACTCACATTTTGTACTAAGCACGCTACGAAAATAATGAAACCAGTTTCAGCAATTTGTTTTTGGTTCACTGCAGTAACAGCAGCCAAGATTAACAATACTGCAATAGCCGCAATTGTAGGGCATACAGATTTAACAGGTTCGATCTTAGAGCCAATGAAGTAATTCAATACGATACCTAAGATGATTGGTACCAATACGATTTTTACGATAGAAATAAACATCGGCATGAATTGAATTTCAATAGAAGATGTGGCACCTGCATACAATACAACGAATAAAGGTGTTAATACTGGAGCCAATAATGTAGAAACAGTCGTTGCAGATACGGATAACGGAACGTTACCATTCGCAAGGAATGTCATAACATTAGAAGCAGTACCACCAGGACATGCACCTAACAAGATGAATCCGATACCAATTTCTGGTGGGAAATTGAAGATTAAGGCTACCAAGAAACCTGCTAATGGCATCCATAAGAATTGGATAACAGATACAAGGATAACTTTCATCGGTTGCTTAAATACATCCAGGAACACTTGAGCTGTTAATGTTAAACCCATGGCAAACATTACAAATTGTAGCATGTACGCAATGTACGGCGTCATCCAAGAAAATACAGTTGGTAATAAATACGCTAACACTGCCATCAATAGCACTATCCATGAAAGATAGCTATTGAATAAGTGGTTAAGAGAACGAATAATACTCATAAAAGCACTCACTTTCATAATAAATAAAATAAAAGACGCCGACTATTATAGCATTTCTATTGAATAATCTCAATATATATAAAAAAAGCTCCCATAACCATAGCTATGAGAGCTTTTAAATTAGCTTATATTACTATTTTATTAAAGCACTTACATTATCTAAACGATGTAAGCATTTTTCTTTGCCAAGCAATGTAACAATATTATTTAAATCTGGACCATGCATTTGACCTGTTAAGGCAACACGGATTGGCATAAATACAAATTTACCTTTCAAAGCAGTTTCTTTCATAACTGCTTTAATTGTTGCTTTTACAACATCAGGGGTAATTTCATCAAGTTCAGCCAATGCATTGCGGAATGCGCCGAGAACTGTTGGTGCTGTTTCTTCATTCAATACAGCACGCAATTCCTCTTCGTGACCTTCTTCAAGGAATACAGTTTCGCCCATGAACATACCTACATGATCTTTAATTTGTGCACCATAGCTAATATGGTCGCGGAATGTAGAGCATAATAATGTCAACCAATCTATATCCGCTTGATTCAAGCTATCTGGAGCCAAACCAACCTCTTTCAAATGAGGCAAGCAAAGATGGAATAGCTCTTCATCGCTTAAGTTTTTCATGTAGTGGAAGTTGATATGGTTCAATTTATCAATATCGAATACAGCAGGATTTTTAGCTACGCGATCCATGGAGAAGGCTTGAATCAATTGATCTTGTGTGAAAAATTCTTCTTCCCCTTCTGGAGCCCAACCAAGAAGCGCCAAGAAGTTTACAAGTGCTTCTGGCAAATAGCCCAATTGTTTGTATTGTTCAACAGATGTAGCACCATGGCGTTTGGACATTTTTTTGTAATCTTTGCCAAGAATCAAGGAAATGTGACCAAACTTAGGTATTTCCCAGCCTAGTGCTTCATAAATAGCCATTTGACGTGGAGTATTAGATAAATGTTCTTCTGCACGAATAACGTGAGTAATACCCATCATATGGTCATCCATTACTACGGCAAAGTTATATACAGGAATACCATCAGATTTTACGATTACAAAGTCACCTACACCATTGGATTCAAAGGATACATGACCACGTACCATATCATCGAAAGCATATGTTTTATTCAAAGGGACGCGTAAACGAATGGTTGGTTTACGACCTTCTGCAATATATTTAGCCTTTGTTTCTTCATCTAAATGTTGGCAATGACCATTATATTTAGGTGTTTCACCACGATCCATTTGTTCTTGGCGAACAGCATCTAATTCTTCAGGTGTGCAATAGCATTCATACGCTTTGCCTTCGTCCAACAAACGTTGTGTTACTTCTTTATATAAGTCAAGACGTTCTGTTTGACGGTAAGGACCATTATCGCCACCTACATCAATGCCTTCATCCCAGTTCATGCCAAGCCATTGCAAGGAAGCTTTGATATTTTCTTCACTTTCACGGGTAGAACGAGCCAAATCTGTATCTTCTATACGCAATACAAATGTGCCTTTTTCTTTACGTGCTAACAACCAGTTAAACAAAGCAGAACGAGCGCCACCAATGTGGAATGGACCCGTAGGGCTTGGAGCAAAACGAACTTTCATGGAACTCATGATTATACCTCTCCTTCATATACAGAAACGACAGCTTGTGCAGCAATGCCTTCACGGCGCCCGATGGCACCAAGCATTTCATTTGTTGTCGCTTTAATACTAATACGTTCTAATGGTATTTCTAAAACAGATTGTAAGTTAGCCTTCATCGTGTCGATGTGTGGTTTTAACTTAGGTGTCTCTGAAATAACCATAATATCTATATTATAGGCTTGTAACCCACGTTCTTTCAATAAGGAATTAACCTTTTCTAGTAAAAGCATGCTAGAAATCCCTTTGTACTGGTCATCTTCAGGCGGGAAATAATAGCCAATATCTCGTAGACCTGCAGCACCTAACATAGCATCCATCAATGCGTGAATGAGAACATCCGCATCGGAATGACCATCAGGGCCGAGTTCAGATTCGATATGAACACCGCCAAGAATACATGGGCGACCTGCTTTTAATTGATGAATATCATAACCAAATCCAACGCGCATACGTGTATCCTCAATTCCTAAATATCGCTTAGCTACTGCAATATCATTTGGTGTTGTCACTTTAATATTACAATAATCCCCTTCAACTATATGCACAGACTTGCCTACATACTCAACTAGTGATACATCATCAGTACCAAGATACTTAGTTTCATATGCCGCTTGATGAGCCTCTACAAATAATTCTTTTTGAAAGCCTTGTGGCGTTTGAATTTGGTATAGCTCACTGCGCTGTAATGTTTCTAGAACATTATGGTTCATATCAACTCGTTTAATGGTGTCTGTAGCAGGAACACCTACGGTAGCTGCACCATAGGTATTAGCCGCGTCAACAACATTATTAAATAGTTCTGTAGAAGCTAATGGTCGCGCTCCATCATGAACAAGGACAATATTGATATCCTCTGATACAGCCTGTAAGCCACATGCTACAGAGTCTTGACGCTCTTTTCCACCCAGAACTATCTGAACAGGAACAGTCAAATCCAACCCTTGTAAATGTTTTGTCATATATTCTCGTTCGCCTTCGGCTACAACAAGAATAATCTCTTTCAAGCCATCAACATTTGCTACATTTTGCAATGTACGCTGAATAATAGAGAATCGACCCAAAGGGATAAATATCTTGTTTTCTTTATATCCCATGCGACGCCCTGCACCTGCGGCGAGAACAATACAACTAATTACCTTGTCCATTTTGTCCTCCATCTACACGAGCAAAGATCATGCGACCAGCACTAGTTTGTAATATGGATGTAACCATAACCTCTACAGTTTGACCCACATAAGGTTTACCATCTTCAACAACAATCATGGTACCATCATCGAGATAAGCAACACCTTGGTGTACTTCCTTGCCTTCTTTCATAATTTGCACGCGAATCCATTCGCCTGCAATGAGGGCTGGTTTCAGTACATTGGCTAGTTCATTCAGATTAAGCACCTCAATGCCTTGCACTCGAGCCACCTTATTTAAGTTGAAGTCATTAGTCATCAGCTTCCACTGCTTATCCAAAGCAAGACGCATTAATTTAGAATCTACTTCTGTAAGATCATCATAATCATCTTCTACCACTTCAACGGCTACCTTGTTAGCATCTTGCATCTCTTTCAAAATATCGAGGCCACGACGACCGCGATTTCGTTTTGTAGCATCAGCAGAGTCAGAAATAATTTGTAACTCATTCAATACAAAAAGGGGAACCATTAGAGGGCCTTCAATAAATCCTGTATTATATAGTTCCTTAATACGTCCATCAATAATAACAGATGTATCTAGTAGTTTTGGTGTACTCGTAGTTTTATCAGATTTATGAGTAGAGAACATTTTAAAACGACTTGTTTTTTTAGTTCCATCTCCACCCCATTGTTGTACGTAGTTATTGTACATTTCAGGTCCTTTACGGGCCATGAGCTTAAGACCACTATATCCAAAGATAGCGCTAAGAATAATAGGAATGTAAGGTCCTATAATAGGCACTTGATTGAATGCAACACCAATTAAATTTGCAATAATAAGACCGAATAATAAACCGATGGTGCCTGCAATCAATTCTTGATTTGGAATATGAGTAAGAATGCGTTCTAACCGTTTAGCAATGACTAAGCCTTGCTTTAAAATAAATGAAGAAATTAAATACCCAATAATGACGCCTAATAGAGTACCAAAAATTAATACTGAAATACGTGCAATGGTCAATGACATATCCCCAAAGGACTCAAATTGAGAGACCAAATATGGGTCGATAATAGGTGCTAAGCTATCCATTCCAACATAGGCCGCTGTGCCTACAAGAATGGCGATTACATAGCGCAATATCCGATAAATCATTACATCACCTCCTAATTAAGAAAATACCAACTGCATTGCCTCTTGAATAGATTTAACGCCTCTAATCTTGATAGAACTATCATTATCCTTGATTTGTTTATAATTGCCTTCAGGGATAATAAACTTTTTAAAGCCTAATTTCTTAGCTTCATTGATACGCTGTTCAATACGTGGAATGCTACGAACATTACCAGTGAGCCCTACTTCACCTAAAATGACCATATCGGTAGGAACGATACGATTTTTTAAATTAGATACGATAGCAACGGCCATAGACAAGTCACAAGCTGGTTCATTTACCTTGAGACCGCCAATAACATTAACGTACACGTCCTTATTACCTAACGTAAAACCACAACGTTTTTCTAATACTGCCAAAAGTACTATTAAACGATTAAGGTCATAACCGATTGCAGTTCTTCTAGGCATACCAAAAGCAGTCGTAACAACAAGGCTTTGTACCTCTACAAGGATAGGACGAACTCCTTCAAGATAAATCATAACGGCGCTGCCGCTTTCCTCATCAGATCGTTCTGCCAATAAGGAAGCTGATGGATTAGATAACTCTTGTAACCCTTCCTCAACCATGGCAAAGATACCTGTTTCAGATGTAGATCCAAAACGATTCTTAATTGAGCGCAAAATACGGAATTGATAAGACCGTTCACCTTCAAAGTAAAGCACTACGTCCACCATATGTTCTAACATACGGGGCCCCGCAATATTGCCTTCCTTAGTAACATGTCCAATGATTACCGTTGGAATATTTCGTTCTTTACAGAAGCGAAGGAGGCGCGATGTACATTCTCGCACTTGGCTGACACTGCCTGGAGCAGCATCAATATCACCAGTATACATGGTTTGAATGGAGTCGATAACTAACAAAGAAGGCGTCATTGCATCAGCTTGCTCTAAGATATGATCTAAATCTGTATCGGCAATAACTTGTAGTCGATCACTATTGATATGAAGTCGTTCTGCCCGAAGCTTAAGCTGTAATTGAGACTCTTCTCCAGATGCATATAGTACAGTACCTACCGTATCAGCCACCTTTTGGGATACTTGAAGAAGTAGTGTAGACTTACCTATACCAGGATCACCACCTAAGAGCATAAGTGCCCCAGGAACAATCCCACCACCTAATACGCGGTCGATTTCACCAAAGGTTGTAGATACACGAGCGATAGATGAAATTTCAATATCTGGTAAAGCAGTTGGTTTTGTTGTTTGGTTTCCCACACCTCGTGAAGGTGTGCGGCTATGTTTAGTTTCTTTAATAATCTCTTCAACTAATGTATTCCATTCACCACATTGTGGACAACGCCCCATCCACTTAGAAGACTCCGCTCCACAATTTTGACAGAAGAATACTGATTTTGCTTTTGCCATAATACCTCAAAACTGTTATAAAAGATAAAAAGGCCATGAATGATAACCATTCATGACCTTTTATGCATAATTTTACTACATGGTTACTATCATTATTCTATAGTATACCATTTAAGCCATATAATTTATATGAAAGTTAGTCATTAACTATTAATTTTGTATTTATATTAAATCGTTACAACAATATCGTTATCCTTTGCATTAGCTTTAATAGTTTTTCCTGCTATCGCCTCTCCTTTCAAAATAAGATCGGATACAGGGTCCTCAATTAAGCGTTGAATAGCGCGTTTTAAAGGCCGAGCACCCATAGAAAAATCGGAACCTTCTTTAACGAGCAATTTCATAGCCTCAGGTGTAATTTCTAAATGTAGCTCACGCTCTTTAAGGCGTTTTGTAACATCACTCATCAAGATAGAGACAATTTGTTGTAAGTCCTCTTCAGTTAATGGATGGAATACAATCATCTCATCAATGCGATTTAAAAACTCTGGTCTGAAGTGACGTTTTACTGCATCCAGAACAGACTTCTTAGCCTCTTTAAAATCTATTCTTTTAGAATCATTAGAATGAGATTCTGCTTTTTTTGGTGCCAAGAAACCTAATTCTGTAGAGTTCTTATGTAATGCTTTTGCACCTAAGTTACTAGTCATGATAATAACCGTATTTCTAAAGTCTACGGTTCTCCCTTGACTATCTGTAAGACGGCCATCATCAAGAACTTGTAATAGGATATTAAAGAAATCTGCATGAGCTTTTTCTACTTCGTCAAGTAAAATAACGCTATATGGTTTACGTCGAACTGCATCAGTCAATTGGCCACCCTCTTCATAGCCTACATATCCTGGAGGTGCCCCAACCAAACGGGAAACAGTATGTTTTTCCATATATTCAGACATATCAAGTCGAATCATAGCAGATTCATCGCCGAACAAGGAGGATGCAAGCGCTCTTGCTAGCTCAGTTTTACCTACCCCTGTTGGACCTAGGAATAAGAATGACCCTATAGGACGTTTAGGATCTTTTAATCCAGCCCTTGCACGGCGCACAGCTTTAGCTACTGCAGTAACGGCATCATCTTGACCTACTAC
>OGPP01002556.1_pt1 | contig 10624 bp, 10 predicted proteins | sample 1553021 | NCBI WGS metagenome assembly OGPP01 (sample SAMEA2580217, study PRJEB22360) | human gut metagenome | biome: human gut; feature: human-associated habitat; material: faeces | place: Denmark | collected 2008/2010
TTATTATAACGCTTATTTCTGATTTGTCAAGCCTTTCTTCTCATTTTTTATTTCATTTTTTCACTTTATTTTTTCCGTTTTCCCGCATGCAACCTTACTGTTTTTTTTCATTTCCTATTGACACAATAGGGAATATAGAGTATTATAAAAACAACTTTTTTTGAATAGGGAGGACTATTATGAAACGTTTAAATCTAATGAAAAAAGTAACCGGTCTTCTTCTGAGTGCAGCTATGGTAGTTGGACTCTCCGCAGCCGCAATGGCAGAGGAGCCACAGGCAGCTGCAATCGATGCTGAGGCATTTGACGCTCTCGTCTCTTCCGGCCCGGTCGCAGACGACGCTGCTATCGAGGCAAACAGCTGGGCATCCGCAGTAAAGGAAGCAGGCGTACTCCGTGTCGGCGGCACACGCACCTCTTTCCTGTTCAGCCAGCTTGACGAGACAGACAACAGCATCCGCGGATTTGATGCCGGTCTGTATCAGCTGCTCGCCGGTTACATTCTTGGCGATTCTTCTAAATATGAAGTAACTCAGGTAGATTCCAGCACACGTGAGTCTGTTCTGCAGAGCGGACAGGTAGACGCTGTATTTGCTACCTACTCCATCACAGATGCCCGCAAGGAAGTCATTTCCTTCGCAGGTCCGTACTACTCTTCCCAGCAGGCGGTTCTGGTAAAAGCAGGCAACACCGATATTGCAGGTGTAGACGATCTCGCAGGCAAGACCGTTGCCACACAGTCCGGTTCCACCGGTCCTGACATCCTTGCCGAGTATGCACCGGAAGCCACCGTACAGGAATTTGCAAACGACCAGGAAGCACGTACCGCTCTGGAGCAGGGCCGTGTCGATGCTTACGTGACAGACTACACACTTCTGCTGAATGCAATCGTAAAGAACCCGGGCGCTTATGAGATCGCCGGAGATGTATTTGGACCGGAAGATAATTACGGTATTGGCTTGCCTCTTGACTCTGATGGTGTTATATTTGTAAATGATTTCCTGAAGAAAATTGAGGAAGACGGTACATGGGCAGATCTGTGGAAGATCAGCCTTGGCGACCGCACCGGTATTGAGACTGTACCGGACGCTCCGGCTATCGAAGAATAATCGACTGACCAATTCAAAGATCACAGTAAGAGCTTTCGGGATTTCTCCTGAAAGCTCTTTTTCGTGAAAGGAGGACTCTATGGACATTTCTGCACTTCTTACCCAGTATGGGGACAAATACCTGCAGGCGCTTCTGACAACCTGGAAACTGACTGTATTTTCTTTTGCCATCGCATTTCTGATCGGCATTCTGATCACAGTCATCCGCGTCTGCCCAATTCGTCCGCTTCAGCTGTTTGGTGACTTTTACATTCAGATTTTCCGCAACATTCCGGGCGCAGCCCTTTTGATCCTGCTTGTTTATGCCCTTCCTTATCTGAATATCATTCTTTCCTATTATACGTGTGTGCTGATCGCGACCTCGCTGATCCCATCCGCATTCTGTTCCGAGTACCTGATGGCCGGCATGAACACGATCGCTCCGGGGCAGATCGAAGCCGCCCGCGCACTTGGCATGTCCTTTTCAAAGATCATGAAAAATATCGTGATCCCTCAGGCACTGCGTTCCAGTGTGCTTTCTCTGACGAATCTGCTGGTTGCCACTATGCTGACGACCGCACTTGCCTCCCAGGTGCCCCTGAATCCGATGGACCTGACCGGCCTCGTCTCCCACATCAACACGCATGCCGTCGGCGGTGTTACTGCCTTTTTAATCTCTGCCGTTTTGTACTGTGCAACTGCCGTCGTCATCGGACAGATCGGTGCCAGAATTGACCGGAAAGTGAGGATCCTGCGATGAAACAGAAACAAACAACGATTCGTGACGCTCTCTATGAAGCACCAGGTCCGAAAGCCCGCAAACGAATTGCCGTGGCAACCGTGCTCTCTATTTTAGCCCTGGCCGCTCTCGTGATCGCAGTCATCCGGCGTTTTGCAGAAAATGGCCAGCTCGATGCCAGATACTGGTCGATCTTCACACGCTATACGACCTGGCGTTTTCTCGGCTACGGTCTCGTCGGTACGATGACTGCTGCTCTCACAGCCGGCATCATCACCTTCTTTGCCGGCCTTTTGCTCATGATGGGCCGCATCAGTTCATTCAAAGTGCTCCGCGCGCTGTGCACCGTGCTGATCGAGTTCAGCCGCGGTGTTCCGACACTTCTTTTTATTTATTTCTTTCTGCTTGTCGTACCACAGTTCGGCATCCGGCTTCCGGCTCTTTGGAAGGTTGCAGCCCCTGTTGCGATTTCCGCCTGCGGTGTTGTGGCAGAAGTGCTCCGCTCCGGTGTCAATGCCGTACCGAAAGGCCAGACGGAAGCGGCACTCTCACTCGGTATGCGCCGCAGCAGCGTTTTTTTCAAGATCATCTTCCCGCAGGCGCTGCGCTTTGTCGTACCGGCCCTGATCTCAGAACTTGTCATCGTCCTGAAAGATACGACGTTCGCCTATATCGTCAGCTACTCGGACCTTATGCAGAATGCACGTGTCCTGATCAGTAATTACGATGCACTGCTCTCCGTTTATCTTGTGACAGCGATCATCTACATTCTGATCAACTACATTTTAAATAAGATATCAGTTGCTGTAGCAAGGCGCACTCGTTAAAATCGTCTCCCTGTCATGGTATGTCTGAAAAATATTTTCTGCATCCTGCAGGTTTGCCACATTTTGCATCTTTTGTATCTGCAGGCCATTGTTCTATTAAAGGAGGTACTCCATGAATTCTTTTGAAAACAAAACGGCTCAGCCAATCATCGAGCTGTCCCATGTTGATAAACATTTCGGACAGCTGCATGTCTTAAAGGACATCAGCCTCTCCGTAAAAAAGGGCGAGGTTGTCGTAATCATCGGCCCGTCCGGCTCCGGAAAATCGACCCTGTGCCGCACGATCAACCGATTGGAAACCATCGATTCCGGCGAGATCCGCATTGACGGTACTGCACTCCCGGAAGAGGGGAAAAAGCTCGCCGAGCTTCGCTCCCAGGTTGGCATGGTATTTCAGTCCTTCAACCTGTTCGCCCACAAAACAATCCTCGACAACGTCACAATTGCTCCGATCGATGTGCTCGGCAAGTCAAAAAAAGAAGCCCGTGCGGAGGCAATGGAGCTTCTGAAACGCGTCGGCGTGGACAGCCAGGCTGCCAAAGTCCCGGCTCAGCTCTCCGGTGGACAGCAGCAGCGCGTCGCGATCGCCCGCGCTCTTGCAATGCATCCGAAAGCAATCCTCTTTGACGAGCCAACCAGCGCTCTCGACCCTGAAATGATCGGCGAGGTGCTTGATGTCATGACTGCACTCGCAAAAGATGGCATGACCATGGTTGTCGTCACCCACGAAATGAATTTCGCCAGACGCGTCGCTGACCGCATTCTCTTCATGGACAACGGCAGCATCCTTGAGGAAAATACACCGGAAGAATTTTTCACCAATCCGCAGACAAAGCGCGCACAGGATTTTCTGAATTCGATCCAGGCGCACTGAGCGGATAATTGCAGGCTATTCTCGAGCCCGAATGATACGCGGCTATTTTGCAGGCTATTCTCAAGCCTGAATGATACGCGGCTATTTTGCAGCTTATCTTTTTGCACGGTTGATCAAAACAGGCAGATATGTTTTTATGATCTTTTTGGGACACATAAAAACATCTCTGCCTGTTTTATCGTGTTTCATACGGTGATCCATCTCACCGCACTCTCACATCACTGTTTTCTGATTTATTCTGTTTCTGAGTAAAGCGGACATTTGCAATCCGCTTCGCGACTGCGTTCATGCAATGTATTCGTCTGTTTTTGTTCACCGTCTACTTGTGAAGGAAGGAAAAAAGTCCCTTCTTCTCATACGGCTCCTGCTTAATTCCAGTCACTGTATAGCCGGTCTTTGTGATCGCCTCGCGCAGCTTTTTCTCATCGATCGGCATCTCAGAGAGGATTACCGTCTCTCCCTTGCTGTGTGATGATGTCACTTTTTTTACTTTAAACGCGCCGCGGACCGCCTCATTGATGTGTGCCTCGCACATACCGCACTGCATTCCGTCTACGCCTACTGTGATCTGTGTCATAATTTCTGTTTTCCTTTCTGTCCAGCTTATAGCAATTCTGCAAAATAATGCATCCCCTCCAATCTGTCAGAGCATGAAATACTGCGTCAGAAATCTTTGCCGTGCGTTAGCACTCCTGCAGATTTCATCCTTGTCTTTCGCACTCTGCAAAATCATCTTGCCTGCATTATTTTATTGAATTGCTATAATATACAAAATCCCTCAAAGGAAAGCTCGCACCCGCGCGCAATCCGGCTGCAGATATTGACTGCGGCGCCCATCACACTGGCATACTCGCCATCCTCTGTCTCCACCTTCATCCTCTTACGGTCCTCGCTGAGCTCCACGCTTTTCAGATCTTCCTTTTCTCTCAGCTCTCTTAAGATCTCGTCCGCTTCCGCTTCTGTAATCTCCTTTGATAAACGATAGTATCTGCCCATCATTTCCGCCTCACTTTAGTTTGATTTTTCTAACTTTGTCTGTATTATAGCACTTTTGTGAAAATGCGGCGTTTTTTTCTTGTCCGGCAATTGACTTTTTTTCTCATTTTCAGGCACTTTTCTGTGAAACAAAAAAAGTTCCCGCCGCACTCTGTACGACAGGAGCTCTAATCTCAAAACAAATATTCTCTCTACTATATCAGAACTATTATGACAATCCCTGTTTCTTATTCTTTGGCGTGATTCTCATCACTTCCCAGGCTTATTTTTTCTTTATTCTCAGACTGCCCATCCACTTTCTGCGCATCTTTTATCACGTACTTCATTTCGTTCTGTTCTTTTTCGGCTCTGTTTCCGATGGATTCCTCCTGCTCTTCTTTCGCGGTATCATCCACCTGGGGATGCTTCACATTCTGGTACAGCAGCCAGCCGCCAAAAATCAGAAGCCCGATCCCGATCACCAGAAACAGCACCATAAACACATTGATAACCATCGACCGCGAGTTCGCATCCGGATTCTGATACATCTGATATGCCAGATAAATCAGATAAGCGCCTACAATCATATACAAACCAAATCTTGTCCGTTCTCTTCCCATACTGTTTCCTTTCTCTCATCTTATTTTTACTTACTTTCTCAGTTCTCTTTTCACTTCTCAACTACTGATTACGCCATCCCTCAGATATGAGTATTATTCGGCTTATCTAAGCCATTATATCAAATCCAGGAAAATATAACAAGCCAGGAGCGATTTCTACCTTTTCGCTGACTGAATTTTCTGAATTGTCCCGTTTTTTTATTTTTTTGCAAAACTTCATTTTTTATAAAAAAACACTTGCTTTTTCCAAAAACATTTGTTATACTTTTAGAGCTGTAACAAATAAACAGTTTCATCACAGCAAAGCGATGCGTGGCTCAGCTTGGTAGAGCGCTGCGTTCGGGACGCAGAGGTCGCAGGTTCAAATCCTGTCGCATCGATTATTCGGTATGGATGCCGCAAGTCCTTATGAAGAAAGGATTTGCGGTGTTTTTTAGTTCAAAATTTAGAAGCACATTCTACAATAAAGAAGCATATCCTATAATATCAGCAAGTAAAATGATGAGATGTGTTCATAAGTAGCACAGCAAAAGACCCCGAAGTTCGCACCTTCGGGGTCTTTCTTATTCCGTTTTGGCGGGGCAGTCTGCTCCAAAGGCCGACTGCTAACTGCTATTTTCAGGCACTGCCACCCTTCTCGTTCTGCAACGTTCCTTTCAGTTTACTTTTTTCGCAGCTCATCTTCTGACCGCTAATCAATTCAAGAATCTGCTCTCCAGCTCTCCTTCCCATCTCAAACAGTGGCATTTCTACTGTTGTCAGTCTCGGTCTGAGCACATCTCCGATTTTATTTCCAATTCCACCCACAAAAATATCTTTTCCTATCGTAAGATTCTGATCCCGCGCATAATCATATACACCCGCTGCCATACTATCATTCATTGAAAAAATCACATTTACGTGTTTGCCCAAAAGCTGTTCCGCCGCTTCATAACCAAATTCTCTGCTCCAGTCTCCGTAATAAACCAGCTCCGGATTAAAAAGCACACCACTGCGAAACAATGCCTTCTGACAGCCAAGCAGACGGTCAATCGTATGTACGCTGTTTTTTTCTCCTGCAATAATTCCAAGTGAAACCGCTTTATCCTTAAGAAGGCAGCTCACAACCGCATCAGCTGCCTTTTCGTCGTCAAATACGATCGATGGAATTTCTTTTTTATCAGCAAAGCCATAGACTACTACAATTGGCACGTTTGCATCCTGTTCCAGCATTTCGGATAAGTCTCGGCTATGCGCACTCACATAAATAATCCCTTCCACCTGTTTCGCACGCATCATGGCAATTTCCTCATCGAGATGTTTTTTAAACTCCTCATGATAGCTGAAATCATTTCCATATTTTTTATAAATACGCAGATTTCCAAGCACAAAATTGTAGTCCTGCTCTTCCAGATAGTCATCGATACCGTCTACAATCTCCGGTGCATTAAAAACAGTGAGATCCTCCGTAATAATTCCAATCATTCTGGTCTCACGGCACTTCAGATTGCGCGCAACAACGTTCGGAACGTAATTCATACGCTCCACCTGTTCCAAAACCATCTGCCTTGTTTTTTCACTTACTTTCCCTTTATGATTCAAAATGTTTGAAACCGTCGCAATGGATACATCACATGCTTTTGCGATTTCCCGTATCGTAGCCATATTTAATCCCCGCATCTCTTCCAGTATCTGGAATTTTAATTTTATTATAATCTTGCCAGACGCTTTTGTCAGCACCTTTTTGTCCTGCCGAACGGGTGCAGTCCCCCTCTGCTGTTTATCCCGCTATGCCCAAGCGGAGACTTTTCTGGCTCGGTTAAAACAGCTCTTCACAATACGGTTTCGAATTCCAAAATTACAAACGCCCAAGCCACGATGACTGTACCTGCATAATCTTCTCCCGGCGATCCGGCATCTTTTCCATTCGCAGTACAGCTTCTACATCCAGTTCCCCGCATTTTTCCTCCATACGGGTCAGAGACTCAATCTCCGCAATTGTACACCATGGAAGCCAGCGTCCAAGACCGTTGTGATACTGCATTGCAAGCTCTCCGCTCTCTTCTACCAGCCCAGGATAATAATGCCCCAGTTTACGATTCCAGTCTGTCGTCTGCTTTGTATTTCCATTTAGGAAACGGCAAAATTCCAGATAATGCTCATCTCCGGTCCAGAGCCACAACCGATAATACTCATACGGCATATATCCCATCATAACGTCCGCATGGGAATGCCCTGTTGCAATCAAACTCAGCCCTGTAAAGGTTACCTTGTCAAACACTGCATTTCCCTTATATGGATACACCGGGTATCTCCAAACATACGTCCATGTTTCACAAAAATCCGCTGCCCCACAGGCCGCGTCCAGATATCGACGATCTCCGGTCATTTCATATAACGCATTGAATGCATAGACTGCAATCATCCCGGCTTCCTTGTCGATTGTGTTATCATTGTCCGCCGTTCCGCCCACAAACTGCATCGGCTGATAAATATGCTTCAGACAAAATTCCCCCGCTTTTTCTGCTGCTGCCCGATACTTCTGATCACCGGTCCACCAGTAGAGATTTACCAGAAAACGCACCACATTGCTTGTATTAAATTTCCCGGTATGTACTGGATATCCCTTCTCATCGTAGGCACGATACCACGAACCATCTTCATTCTGATGTTCTGACATCCAGTTCCCATAGCGGATACAAAATTCCTTCCACTGTGTGCATTCCTGTCCGTTTTGCTCTGCCAGAAGCGCACACACCAGAATTCCTTCCATTCCATCCGCTGCCGTCCTCGTATAGGTCGGATATTCTTTTCGGAAAGTGTCTGGAAATGCGTTATACCACACACGCGGCAGAACACTGTCCTTCGCAGATTCATTCACCCAGAAATCAATGATCCGAAACGCTTTTTCTATTTTTTTCGAGTCATGATTCCGATATCCATACCGTAAGAGCTGATAGGCGCACATTGTCTGCTGTCCTACAAATCCCATTTGAAAGCTAATATCACACACGGTTCCCTCCGGCACTGTCGTCCAGAACGGAATTCCCATCGCACCGTTGTACTCCTGACAGTATGTATCAAGCAGCCTGATTCCATCCTCATATACCATTTTCTGATCTGCCCGCACATGTTCTGGCGTTTCTTTTTTATAGAAATAGCGCCATACTGTCCGCAGCGCCTCATATGAATCTACTGCTTCTCCACCGGAAATGGATATTGTATATTCATGCTTCACATCCTGCCGTACCGGATGACTCCTCCTAGCCCATCCAGTAGTGCGATCAATATAATTTTTTTCCCCTTCGCTTCCCGGAAAATTGTAACACAGCTGTACACCCCCTGCTTTTCTAATTCCAAGCGATGCATATTGGAACGATGCATCTGTAAGCCAGCCAGCTTCCGGCTCTTTCATTCCAATATCCGGAACCGGTGAAACATGTTTCAACGCCAGATACTGTTTTCTTTGCGTATGATACAGCTCTACATACGGCATTGCCATGCGCGTCACACGCATCAAAAAGTATCGGTCATCCGGATCACTTCCAAATGCTCCCGCTACCACATTTTCATTTTTCCGATACCAGATTCCCGGAATAAACATCTCATATTCCGAAAAACTGCCGCTGTTTTCCTCACTTACTGCAAAACAAGTGGAAAATCCGGCATCATGCCCATCTGCATTCTCTACTGTCACCTTTCTTGAAAGAATCCATTCCCTTTCTTCCTGTCTGTAACAGTCCTTAAACAAAAAACGGCTTCCGTTTTTTGTTGTAATTTCCGCAATTCCAACGTATCCTCTTTCTGTTTTTTCCACCTGCTCATATCCACTTTTGTAAACGGTTCTTCCGCCGTCCGCTTCATGAATCTCCAGTTCAGCCGGTTCTTTTGCCACACAGGAACCATTTTTGAAGCATATTTTCATTCCTTTCCTGTCATTTTTATTCTTTTCAAAACAGATTTCACCTTTCATATCAATGCTCCTTTATCCTTTGATTCCTGTCATGGAAATTCCTTCTACAAAATATTTGTTTCCGATAAAAAAGAAAATCAACGCCGGGACACTGACCATGATTGCAAGTGCCAGAACCGCCCCGTAATTGGTCGAGTACACCCCTTTAAATAAATACAGCCCAAGCGTCAGTGTTTTCAATTCCTGATGACCATTCAGGTAAATGACCGTATAAAAAAATTCATTCCAGCAATTCACAAACGCAAACAGGGCTACGACAATCATCGCCGGCTTTACAAGCGGAAGCATAATACTCACAAAAATTCTCAGATATCCTGCTCCGTCCACTCTCGCCGCCTCATCCAGCTCTCTTGGGATCGTCTGAAAAAACTGCCGGAGCATAAACGTAAAATATGCACTTCCGCCAAACCAGGCAGGTACAACAAGTGGTGCGATTGTTCCAAGTAAGTGCAGTCGATTCCACATCTGATACTGCGGGATTAACGTCACTGCGCTCGGCAGCATCATCGTTGAGATGATCAGCATAAACCACACGTTTTTCCCCTTAAACTCAAATCTTGAAAATCCGTATGCTGTCAGACTGGAGGAAATCACCGTCCCCATCACAAACAGCAGCGTTATTACACAGGAATTGCGAAGCTGCAGCCACAAATCTGTCTGTGCCAAAGCCGCCTGATAATTTTGCAGCGTGGCATTTTTCGGCAGCAGCAGCGGCGGATTCGCATACAGCTCCTCCAGTCCCATAAAAGAACTTCTTATCATCCAGAAAACAGGGAAAAGAAAAACCAGTCCGACAAATACTGCCAGCAGAATCAAAACCATATTCCATATCTTTTTTCCACGTACTGTCATTTTTTCCCCCTCAATTCTCATGTACCCAATACCGTTTTGTCACAAATAAGATTGCAGTAATCAGCAGAACAACGGCAAACATCCCCCAGCTCTCCGCGCAGGCCAGTCCCATTTTCAGCTGTTTGAACGCATGATCGTAAATCATGACATTCATAAAATACGTCATACGGTTCGGGCTTCCATTATCAGAGAGCATAATACTCTGTGCATAAATCTGCAGTGAATTCACCAGACACATGACCAGCTGAAAAAAAACAACCGGCGAAATCGACGGAAATACCGCATACCGAAAACGATCCACTGCATTTCCTCCGTCGACTTCCACTGCCTCAATCAGACTTCGCGGCACGTCCTGCAATGTTGCAATCATAATTACAATCGAACCGCCGCAAGTCCACAGGCTGATCGCCAGCAAAGATACAAAAATCAGTTTATTATCCATCAGCCAGTTCAGCGATCCCAGATGCATCATTCGAAGCAACTGGTTCATCAGTCCATTTCGATAGTCCAGAATCCAGTTCCAGACTACCGTGCTTGCCACGATTGGAATTACCGAGGGAAGAAAATACAATGCCCTTAAAATACCTCTCCCCCTGAAACTACGATTCAGCAGAAGCGCCACTGCAATCAGGCTGATTTCCATAACGCTTGTCAACATGTCAAAATATGCCGTCTGCCTGCGCCAAACCACAAGCAG
>OGPP01002558.1_pt1 | contig 10623 bp, 6 predicted proteins | sample 1553021 | NCBI WGS metagenome assembly OGPP01 (sample SAMEA2580217, study PRJEB22360) | human gut metagenome | biome: human gut; feature: human-associated habitat; material: faeces | place: Denmark | collected 2008/2010
CGTTTCTGTTCGTCAATCACTTCCACACAGTAAAGAACATGCCACAGACGGCCTTTTTCATCGCTATCTACTTTGATAAAGCGCTCGCGGCACCATCCGGAAACTGTACCTATAAATTCATGAACGATTGTGTTTGTTTCCATTAATCGTCTGTCTAATGTTGATAAGTCCACAAACTCCAGTACACTTGATAAATACATTTCTGTACAGAAGTATTTCATAGTTGTATATACTCTTTTTGAAAAATTCTCCTGATCAAGCTCTTCACATTCTTTTTCTACATGTTTTACATTTTTTATCTGCTCATACTTTCCTGTTTTTATATCAATTAAATGCATACATAAATAAATCTCAGAAAGTGCTGAGTAGCTGCTCATACTTGCGTTATATTGCTCTTTTTGAAATGTATTTCTTATTTTTAAAAGAGAAATCAGCATGGTTCCGATCATATCTAAAAACATTGTTAATGCATTGTAATCTACAGCCGGTGGATTATCTACACCGAAAAATCCCTTTATCTGCCCTTTATGGCGTAATGGGCTGACAACTACTTTACAAACATTCTGGTACTTAAGCATATTGTAAGATACCTGATGTACTCCTTTTAATTCTTCAACATCAGAAATAATAACACTTTTTCCCTCATCAAAAGTATCATACCACCAATCAATTACTTCCATATTCACACCCTGCAAATGCTCAATCTGCGGAGTAATTCCTTCTGCACACCATTCATAAGTATTATTTGTTACATGATGCTCCTCGTCATCCTCAAAAATATAAATTCTGTCAGACCCGATATGTTTTCCAAAAAAACTGATAAATTCATTAATTTGTCCCTCGGGAGTATCGTATTCAAGTGCTGAACGCAGTGCCTCATTAATAATTGTTTCGTATTTCTTGATTGACTTCATATATTCCGCCCCTCCCATGATACTTTTGTAAATATTTTTTCTTGATCTACATATATCTTTTCTTAGGTACGCCTGCCAGAAAATCTTTTAAGAATATTCTTGTTCAATTCCTCTGTTTTATCATAAGATGTGTCTATAGCAATTAAAAATACTACTATAATTAAAAAGACAAAAAACAATATATCCTATCATAGTTTCTGGATAATTTTTCATTCTTATCTTATTTTCTCTATAAAGGTCCTAATAATATAGTATAAAAAACTATTTACCTAAAGTATATTTAAAAAATGCTTTCCAGTCTTTTTTAATGCAGACACTCTCTATATTATAGCAAATATAGCAAAATTATTCATCTACTCTTTTCAAAGCACAAACACTCTCCACATGAACCGAGTGGCTGAACTGATCTACCACGGATACCTTCTCCAAGGTATATTTTTCCTCACACAGTATCTTTAAATCTCTTGCTAATGTTGCCGGGTCGCAGCTTACATAGACAATGCGCTTCGGTGCCATATCGAGCATTGTGTTTAAGAGTATCGCATCACAGCCCTTTCTTGGTGGATCAACAACGATGACATCTGGATGAATCCCAGTCTTTTCATACTGTGCAGGTACGACTTCTTCTGCCTTTCCAACGAAAAATTCAACATTATCCATATGATTTAATGCGGCATTTCTCCTTGCATCATCAATGGCTTCTTTAATGATTTCTACACCGTAAACCTGCTTTGCTTTCTGCGCCAAAAAGAGGGAAATAGTTCCGATTCCGCAGTATAAATCCCACACAAGTTCCTGCCCTTTCAGCTCAGCGTACTCTAATGCTTTAGAATAAAGAACCTTTGTCTGCTGTGGGTTTACCTGATAGAAAGAAAGCGGCCCAATCTGGTATTTAATATTACCGATATAATCTTCAATATAATCCTGGCCCCATACAGTCTCACAGCGAAGTCCCAAAATTTTATTTGTCTTATCAGTATTCGTGTTTACGATAATACTTGTCATTCCCTCGATTGTTTTTAAGTCATCTACAAGTTTATCAATATGTTTCAACTGCTTTTTCGTACCATTTACAATAAGACATACCATAATCTCGCCAGTAGTAAATCCTATGCGAGTTAAAATATGGCGCACCAAACCGCTGTGATTTTTCTCATCATATGCAGAGATCTTATTTTCTTTCATATAAGTAAGAACTTTTTCAACAATCGGGTGAGTTACTTCTGCCTGAATCGCACAATTTGTATTGGCCACGATGGAGTGGGTACGGCCCGCATAAAATCCGGCAACAAGGTTCCCCTCTTTGTCATAACCAACAGGAAACTGTGCCTTATTGCGGTAATGCCACGGTTCTTCCATTCCGTATACCGGCTCCATCTTCTGCTCAATATCTTCTTTTCCAAAACCGCCTATACGCATCAGGCAGCCTTCCACAAGACTCTTTTTAAAAGAAAGCTGTTTCTCATAAGAAATCTGCTGTAACTTACAACCTCCACACTGTCTTGCGACCGAACATGGCGGGGTTACTCTGTCTTTTGATGGTGTTACGATTTCTACCAGACGGGCATAACCGTAATTCTTTTTTAATTTTGTTATGGAAACTCTCACTTCATCACCGATTACCGTGTCTTTAACAAAGAAAGGGAAGCCCTGGTACTTGCCAAGACCTTCCCCTTCCTTTGTAAAATCTTCGATTGTAAGTGAAATTTCCTGATTCTTTTTCAAATTCAACTTCTGTTCTGATTTCACTTTATTATTCAATCCTTTTCTCCTAAATGACTTGTCGCTCTGATATTGCTTTCAAATAATTTATTGTAACCTTTCCACTCACCGCTCTGACGGCTCTCTTCTGCAAGTGCTTCAATAAACGTCTCCATCTTTGCATCAGTATTATCTGCAAAATTAAGAGCTAATGCCTCAATTAATGCCGGCTTCTTAGGGGAACCGTATTCTAACTCACCGTGATGTGCTAAGATACAGTGCTTTAATTCATTCGCCAGCTTCGCTGGGAAACCATTAATATTTCTAATCTTCTCATCAATCATCATCGTTCCCATTACGATATGGCCGACCAGCTGTCCAACATCTGTATAATCGTTCTCCGGGAAATCAGAAAGCTCATCAATCTTTCCGATATCATGACAGATTGCTGCTGTAATAAGTAAATCTTTATTCAAAACCGGATACTGCGTACAATAAAAATCACACAGTTTCGTTACGCTTAATGTATGCTCTAACAGACCGCCCATAAATCCATGATGTACTCTTTTCGCTGCGGAATGTGCCTTGAACTTGGCTGCAAATTCCTTATCTCCAAAGAAAGCAACTAATAGCTGTCTTAAATAAATGTTCTGTACATGATTCACATAGGAAGATAATTCCTTAAACATTCCGTCAATACTCTTGCTGGAACATGGGATATAATCCTCCATTGCAAATTCGCCCTCTCTGGCTTTACGCAGTCTTCTGACATTGAGCTGCGGACTGCCCTGAAAGCTTGTGACATTACCCTCTACACGGATGTAATCCATCTGTTCAAAATTCTCGATTCCATTATTCAAATCCCAGATTTTTGTGTCAATGACACCAGTCTTATCCTGCAAAATCATGGAATAATAAGTCTTTCCCGCTTTTGTCTTCGCAATATTTTTTACTTTACAAAGGTACACTTCAGAGACATTATCTCCTTCTCTGAGTTCATTAATATAACGCATATACGTTTCCTTTCTAATCCATCTCTTTAATTACTTCACATATTATAGCTTAAATTTAATAGGCTGACAACCAAGAAAATGCTCTATTTCGCAGATTTTTCCGCATTTTTAAAGGCTTTACGCCCCGTCTTCATTGACAAATGAAGTATTTCATGTCACAATTACTTTTGCATTAAATTAAGGAAAGGAATAGTCCGGCACAGTATCGGACTGTAGGTAAGCATTATGATTAGAAAACACATTATTGCACACGGCCGCGTACAGGGCGTTGGTCTTCGCTTTACAGTAACCGGTTTTGCAAAAAAGTACAATGTGACGGGTTGGGTCCGCAATCTCTATGATGGTACGGTAGAGATGGAAGTCCAGGGACTAGACCACCGTGTGGAACTCTTTTTACAGGAGTTATCCTCTGATCGGCCAGGTGGGAATCGCTTCATCCGCATTGACAAATTGGACATTACAAATATTCCTTCTGTAAATGTAGCAGATGAAAAGGGCTTTCGGGCTCGCTACTAACAAGTTAATCTAATATTATCAATATATGAAAATCTTATTCAATCATAACTTACGCAGTAAAACTATGTACAAACTATATACTATCTGGATTATTTCTCTTTACATAGCTCTGCAATACGTTTTCCTGCATAATGCATCCATCACAAATTAAGATGCATATCAAGATTGAACTTAAATTTTTGAGAGGATTTTATTTATGAATACAAAGGCACTAATCACATTAGAATATGATAAAATCATTAAAAAGCTGGAGACTTTTGCTTCTTCGACCATGGGAAAGGCACTCTGTAAAGACCTGCTTCCCTCCTCTGATTACGAAGAAATCTTGTCAGCACAGACAGAAACAAAAGATGCACTGACCCGGCTTTATAAGACGGGTTATCTTTCTTTTCAGGGACTTTCTGATATCCTTCCACATTTAAGATTATTAGAAATTGATTCCACATTAAATACAAAGGAGCTTCTCGATATTGCCCGTCTTCTTTCTATTACAGCACAGGCTGTAGAATACGGCGATACGGAAGATGACATAATGGCATATGACTCCTTAAACAGCTATTTTGGAGAACTTGATTCATTAGAATTCCTTTACCAGAGAATTACACAGTGTATTTTATCTGAGGATGAGATCAGTGATGATGCCTCTTCCGCATTAAAAGACATTCGCCGCGAAATCAAACAGACAAATATCTCCATCCACAATAAGCTGACTTCTGTTATCAACTCACAAAATAACAAGACAATGCTTCAGGATGCGCTGATTACCGTCCGTAATGGTCGTTACTGTGTTCCTGTAAAAACAGAATATCGTAACGCCTTTCCGGGTATGATTCACGATCAGTCTTCTTCCGGTTCTACACTTTTCATCGAGCCGATGGCCGTTGTCCAGTTAAACAACCATTTGAAAGAATTAGATATTAAAGAAAAAATAGAAATCGAAAAGATTCTCCAGTCTTTAAGCGCACAGGCCGCTTCCTGCAGCCGTGAATTAGAGGAAAATCAGAAGATTCTGACAAAGCTTGATTTCATTTTCGCAAAGGCAAAATATGCAAAAGAATATCAGGGAACCGAACCGATTTTCAATACAGACGGAATTGTAGATATCAAGCAGGGCCGTCATCCATTACTTGACCCGAAAAAAGTCGTTCCAATCCATATTTATATTGGCGAGGACTTTAATATGCTTCTGCTCACCGGACCAAATACTGGTGGTAAGACCGTTTCCTTAAAAACAGTCGGTCTCTTCCAGCTTATGGGACAGGCAGGACTCCACATTCCTGCATTTCAGGGTTCCCGCCTTGCTGTATTTTCTGATATTTTTGCAGATATCGGAGATGAGCAGAGTATTGAGATGAACTTATCCACATTTTCATCTCATATGACGAACCTTGTCCACATTTTAGACGAAGCTGACCCCAATTCTCTCGTTTTACTCGATGAATTATGTGGAGGAACTGACCCGACAGAAGGTGCGGCACTTGCCATTGCCATCTTAGATGACCTGCATACAGGAAAGATTCGTACAGTTGCAACAACACATTACGCTGAGCTAAAAATGTACGCAATGGACACACCTGGCGTAGAGAATGCCTGCTGTGAATTCGACCTTGAGACTCTTTCTCCAACTTACCGCCTTTTAATCGGTATTCCTGGAAAAAGTAATGCCTTCTCCATCAGTGAACGTCTTGGCCTGCCAGACTACATTATCGAACAGGCACGCTCCCAGATCGATGCGACTGCCATTGACTTTGAAAACATGCTCTCTGAATTAGAGAAAAACAAAGCTGAAATTGAAAAAGAACAGTCTGAACTTTACAAGACAAAACAGGAAATCGAGAACTTAAAGAACAGCCTGAAAGAAAAACAGGATGACATTAAAGAAAAACGAGACAAGATGCTCCGTGATGCTCGCGAGGAAGCACGAAACATTCTCGAAGAAGCCAAGGAAGTTGCTGATGAATCCATTCGTAAATATCACGCATGGGGACAGCATCCAAAGCAGAACAACATGAAAAAAATGGAAGCACAGAGAAGTGATCTCCGAGGCCGCATGAGTAAGCTTGACAAAAAGCTCGCCTATAAGGCAAAGAAGTCTTCCACTATCTCCGATCCTTCTGACTTCAAAGTAGGCGATTCTGTATTTGTAACTACACTTTCTCTAAACGGAACTGTAAAAGAAGCTGCCAACAAGGATGGAGACCTTGTAATCCAGATGGGCTTCTTAAGTTCTGTAGTAAACTACAAAAACTTAGAACTTCTCGCTCCAGAAAAAGCACCGAAACCACAGCATCAGCCAAAAGACCGCTACAGTATCAATAAGGCTGCAACAATCAATCCGGAAATCAACCTTCTCGGAAATACTGTGGATGAGGCAATCGCCCGCCTTGAAAAATACCTTGACGATGCTATGATCGCCGGACTTACTTCTGTCCGGGTTGTTCATGGAAAGGGAACTGGCGCCTTACGAAAAGGTATCCACGAGTATCTCCGTAAACTGAAGTTTGTGAAGACCTATAAGCTTGCAGAATTCGGCGAAGGGGATGCCGGGGTAACAATCGTAACTTTTAAGTAAATACTAGTTTTTAGAACTAAACAGACGCCGCTACAAAGAAAATTGCAGGCAGTTGCTCAAAAAAACAAAGAGAAGGAGTATTCTAAGCTTGATTTTGTTCCGTTGCGCTAAACGTTCCATTCTGCCTGATAGGATAACCTTGCTCGAAGGAACCTCCACTGGAGCTTCTTTCGACCTGCTAAGGCATCAAAAACGAGCTCGCAAGGTTACAGTCAGAATTCCACAGCGCAAAGTCACAAAATTCAAGCTTAGAATAGCCACTTCTTTTTGAAGTTATCTAGGAAAATCCGGCACAAGATATCTTCTATAGCGGCGTCTCCTTTGCTACGCAAATTGCAAAAACCCCGAAAGATTATTTATCTTTCGGGGTTCGTCTTTTTTATGTACTTAATTAAAAAATTCTACGAATTGTCACGATAGAACGATATGCAGCACCTTTCGTAATCTTGATACCATCTCTTGGATTACTAGCATGGATTACTCTGTTATTGCCCATATAAATTGCTACATGACCGCTGTAACAAATAATGTCACCAGGTTTTGCTTTGCTTAAGCTACTTACTCTTCTTCCAACGTTTCTCTGTGCATAAGAAGAATGAGGAAGTGACTTACCAAAATGTCTATATACACTCATAACAAATCCTGAGCAGTCAGCTCCATGAGTAAGGCTTGTTCCACCCCATCTGTAAGGATTTCCAAGGAATCTCTTCGCATAGTTTACAACACTCTGACCTTTGCTCATTGTAGTTGCAGAAGCGGTTGCTCCATTAGCGATTGTGATATATTTACCCTGTGTATAACCAACCTTACCTTTTACTTTTACCGCAACCCACTTAGAGTTGTTAGAAAGGAGTGTTACTTTTGCTCCTCTTTTTAAAGTAGTAATCTTCTTTGCTTTCGTACTCTTTCTTGTACGGATGTTTAAGATACTAGAGTTTACTTTACCTTTTGTTACTAATTTTGCAGCCTCTACCTGTGCTACATTATTTACCCCTGACACAGGAGCTATATTAAAAAGAAAGACTGCGGTAAGTAAACCGGCTGCCACACGTTTCATTCTATTCAGCATATTTCATTCCTCCACAAATTCATAATCGAACATTTATCTAACTGAGGCTCATTATAACTGTTGAATGTGTCTAAAATGTGACTTTTGCAATATTTTTTAATAAAACCGTAATATCCAACAATAAAACGATAAGATTTTTTCTAAAATATAAGCATATTTTTGCTTATCTGTAAACAAATCATGACCTTTCAGCCACAATTAAAACACTATTTACTCTGGGAAAGCAGTTTTTGTTTTAACTCATCTTCAAGTTCTACCAGCTTGCCCTCGGCTTCTCTTCTCTTTTCCCGGCCTTCCTGCTGAATCTTCATCACTTCATCAATCGTGCTCATAAGGCTCTCATTTGTTGCCACGAGAGTTTCCATATCAATAATTCCCCTCTCGCTTTCCTTTGCAGTTTCAATAGTTGCTGTTTTTAACTTCTCTGCATTTTTCTTAAGAAGGTCATTCGTAAGATCCGTAACCTTTCTCTGCGCTTCTGCCGCTTCTCTGGAATGTTCTACACCGAGTGCGATAATCATCTGGCTCTTCCATAAAGGAATCGTATTTACAAGAGTAGACTGAATCTTCTCAGACATTGTAATGTCACTAGCCTGTACCATACGAATCTGTGGAGCCATCTGTAAAGATACCATTCTTGTAAGCTCCAAATCATGAATCTTCTTTTCAAAACGATTACAAAGTGCCTCTCTGTCATTAACTTCCTGTGCATCTTCCTGACTTCCCGTTTCCTGCGCTTTTTTTCGAAGTGCCGGAAGAACCTCATTGGTTTCTTTCTCAAGCTTTTTCTTTCCCGCAAGAATGTACATTGTAAGCTCACGGAAATATACTTTATTTAAATCATAAAGCTGATCAAGCATAGCGCTATCCTTTAAAAGCTGCACCTGATGTCCCTCTAACTTCTCACAGATCTGGTCGATGCTTCCCTCCGCTTTACTATAGCGGAGTTTCAATGTCTGCGCTTTTGATGCCTTTTTCTTAAAGAAACCGACAATACCTTTTTCTTCTTCCTCATCAAATCCTTTCAGTTCCACGACAACCCCATTTAACAAATCACCGATCTCTCCTAAATCTTTAGAACGTACTTTTTCCAGTGTTCCTTCTGAAAAATCAGACATCTTTTTCTGTGTTCCCGCACCATACTGTAAAATGGATGTGGAATCTTCTAGCTGAATCTGTTCTACAAACGCATCCACCTGTTTCTTTTCTTCTTCTGTCAAATACTGTTCTTCTTCATAAACTTTCGGCTCTGCTTTTTTCTCCTCTGCTGGAAGTTCCGGTGCTGCTTCCGGTGTCAAAGTAAGGGATGGACCCTCTTTTAATAATTCTTCAATATCCATATCTTTATTCTCCTTATATAGTGTTTATTTGCTATTTCCTCTGCTACTTTTTTAGATTCTTTCAAGAATGCCCCGGCATTCTTGCTGCGAGATGCGCGTCATGCAATGCATGACATACTTATTCTCCAACACCGCTGCTTAAAATTTTATAACTTCAACATCGGCTCTTTCTGGTCTGCATGTATCCCGTCTTCAGTCAAGCCATCCTGCTTCAACATAACCTCTAATACCTGAATATCTGAAGAGATATCCATGGCTACATTCTGAAACATCTCATCAAATAATTTTTCAAGAGCCTGATTCATCGTATCTAAGGAATCTTCTATCTCTTTTTTTGTTTTCCTGATATTCTCTCCCTGAACCGGCTGTTTCTCCACATCTTCATATACTTTAAGAAGTTTTAATACAGATGGAAAATAATATTTAAACAGCCTGTCCGTCTGCGAAATACTTTCTGGATGCTCCGATGCACATACAAAAATACGGGCGGTAAGCGTTTCCATCTGCTCAACCTTCCTGCGCATCTCATCAGACACAATCTCTTTCTTAAGCTCTGCGAGCTGCTCTAAATACTCCTGCCCATCTTTTTTTATTCGATGGATTTCTCTTTGCTCAAATGGAGCAGCCTTTAGTGCCTCTTCTGCCTCTCTTGCCTTCACTTCTTCCTGCTCTCGCTGTCTTTTTGCAGCCATAGCACTTGCATATTGCTGCTTTGACTCATCCGTAAGCATGAGACACGTTTCTCCCGCATCAAGTTCCGCTCCGATAATCAATTCTCTATCTGTAAGGAAATGAATATCTTTTAAAATTTTCTTCCTATCCCATCCTACTCTGCTCTCAAGATCCTCTATCATAACATAGGGCTTTCCTGTCCAAATACTTGCATATTTTCTTATTCTTCTTGCTCTTTTACTGTTAAGAATACCTCTTCCAAGTAAAAATGCACTGACAATAGTAAATGGAATCATAACTGCCGCGGATGTAATTGCTGCCCCTATGGGAAATGCCACTGCCCCCAGGAATACTCCAAGACCAATGCCTGCGCCACCAAAAGCGCCAAGTCCGGCAGCCCCTACTGCAATTTCAGCCGGTCCACTGTAAAGCCCCGGATTCTTCTTAAGCTTTCCGGCAATGACCTTTCTTCCATGTCCGACATTCACATATGCCTGGCTGCTTTGATATCCCCTTGCCTTATCAATCTGTTTTGCGGCCTCCTCTTTTGCTTTATCCACCTGTCTGGCGGCTTCTTTCATTCTCGTTTCCGGATCACCGGCAAAAAGCTGCTCCAGTTCCTTTAGCTTCTCACAGTTTTCCGCTTCTTTTTCCTTTTCTTTGATCTCCTGGTCCCAGATCTCCCGTTTTTCAGGCGTCACCAGGGCTTCATAACGATCCTTCAACCGGCTTCCGGGATTTAAGCAGGTAATCTGATACATGGATTCCAGGATCTTTTCCTGCTTCAGCCGCAGAAACGCCTTCTCAAAGGCATCCATGGCTTTGC
>OGPP01002559.1_pt1 | contig 10614 bp, 10 predicted proteins | sample 1553021 | NCBI WGS metagenome assembly OGPP01 (sample SAMEA2580217, study PRJEB22360) | human gut metagenome | biome: human gut; feature: human-associated habitat; material: faeces | place: Denmark | collected 2008/2010
AATGTTTTTTGCAAGATTCTCCAGCGTCGCTTTTCTGCGGCTGCGGTAATCCTCTGTATCAAGCTTGACGCGCACATAAGAAGCCATTCCCTTATTTACCACAAGGGAAGTCAGATACTGAAGAGAATCAAGGGTCTGTCCTCGCTTACCGATCAGAAGTCCCATATCCTCGCCTTCGATCTCAACAGAAAGCGTATCCTCCGCAAACTCTGCACGGATCTCGACGTTCATCTCCATCACGCGGAACATTTCTTTCAGAAAATCAACTGCTCTGCGCTTTGCCTCTTCCGGATCGGCCGGTACACGCGGTGTCTTCGGCTCGGTCTCTGCCTGCTCTGATGCAGAAGCAATTTCCGCCTCCGGTTTCTTCTCTTTTGAACTTTCCCGGAACTCGCGTTTTTCTCTCGTAAACTCTTTCTTCGGCTCTCTGCGCTCTTCTTTCTTTGGCTCAGCTGCCATCTCCGGTGCAGCCTCTTTTTTCTGCGGCGTTTCCGTTCTGACTTCCTTCTTAAACTCTTTTTTGAAGTCTTTCTTAAAGTCATTCTTCGTTTCTTTTCTGACTTCTTCTTTGCGGACTTCTTTTTTCGGCTCTCTCTTTGCCTTTTCCGGCTTGTCACTGCTGCCGAAGACTTCCTTCATCAGATCGTCATCCGTGAATTTTTTCTTTGCATCGATCACTGCTTTTTTTCCGCCGATTCCGAAAAATCCGCGTGATCCCTCGCTGATGACGGTATATTCGATGTTGTCGCTGCTCGTTCCGAGCTGGATGGAGGCTTCTGTAACTGCATCAGCAACCGTTTTTGCTTCTACACGAATAGAATCCATAACCCTGTAATCCCCCTATTTCTTCTTCGCATGCTTATCATTGTACTGCTGTACCATCTGGGCTTTGGAAGCGAGGCTTCCCGGTTTTGCCTTCGTTGTGCTCTTATAGTACTCCGTCGCATTCTGGATCTTCTGATCCTTTTCCTCCTGCGTCAGCTCCGGCTTTGCAGGTTTTTCGATCGCCCGGGTATTCAGCTTTGCCGTATTCGTGATCTTCTGAGGCGGAAGGCCCTGTTTCTCACGCTTTTTGTTGGCTTTTTCAATGTTCTTTTTCATGATCTCATCGAGATCCATCTTGTCAATCTGTTTGTTGACGATCAGCTGCTGGATGGAACGTACCACCGCACCTGCGATCCAGTAGATACCCATACCTACCGGCAGTGTAAAGCAGAATACTGCAGACATCAGCGGCATCATAACGTTCATCGTCTTCATCGTGCTGACCATGGTATCTGCCTGTGCGTTTCCGCTTGTCGCATTGTCGTTCTGCGTGGACATCAGTTTCGTGTTCAGCCACTGGGTCAGCGCAGAAAGAAGCGGTACCAGGATTGCCGCAATGATCAGTGCAATGGAACCGGCTGCGATCGCACTCTGGAAAATCGATGCCGGTGAATCGGCGATGTTCAGTCCAAGGAAGTAGTTCATGCGGTCTACATCCTTCTGCGTACTCGTGATCAGAGAGGACAGATCCGGGAACTGCTCCAAAAGTGCGCTCCAGTTGTCCGGTTTGAACTTGTAAAGTACGTCGGTCAGCGTCAGCTGTGTCATATCATTGAACGTGACTGCGTTCGATTTTGCAATACCCGCCATAAAATCCTGCGCTCCGCTTGTCGTAAGCAGCGCATCTGCCAGCGGGACAAAATAATTCTTTACGGATGTTACATAAGCCGGAATGTTCCAGATTACGCGGTACAGCGCAAACAGGATCGGCATCTGAATGATCATCTGCAGACAGCTTCCCATCGGGTTTACACCGTATTTCTGATAGACAGCCTGTGTCTCTTCGTTCATTTTCATCATGGCTGCCTGATCCTGATTCTTACCCTTATACTTTTTCTGAATCGCCTGAAGTTCAGGATTCATCTTACTCTGCAGCCTGGAAAATTTCTGCTGCTTGATCGTGAGCGGGAGCAGCAGCATGTAGATTACAATCGTAAATAAAATAATACACAGACCGATGCTCTCAATTCCGATCTGTGACTGGACCCAGAAAATCGCATTCATAATGTAGCCAAGCAGTGTAGCTACCGGTCCGATAATGAATGTTGAGGTCTTGGTCAAAAGCATTTTTTAATTTCCTCCTCATGGAACGGGATCGTATCCGCCTTTTGAAAAGGGATTGCATCGCAGGATCCTCCATGCAGCCAGAATGCTTCCTTTTACTGCTCCATATTTCTGGACTGCCTCCAGTCCATACTGACTGCAGGTCGGAAAATAAGGACACTTTGTACTTTTCAACGGCGAGAGATACTTCTGATAGCATCTAATCAGAAAGATCAGTATCTTTTTCATCTTCGACATTCACTTCTTTCTTTTTCTCTCCACTTTCCAAAATACCATGGAGCCTTCCAAGATGAAGCAGCGCGCTCTCAATTTCAAAGAAGCTTCGCCCTTTCGCGCCTGGCCTTGCTACGACTACGATGTCAAGGCCTCTCACAAATAAATGTTCATTCAATCGATAACTTTCCCGGATCAGTCTTGTAATTCTGTGTCTGATTACACTGTTTCCGACTTTTTTACTGACTGAAATTCCGATACGGTTCCCTGCGGTGTCCTGCTTCCTTATATACATGATCAGATATTTGTTGGCATACGATCTGCCCCGTCTGTACACCCGCTGGAAATCCCCGTACTTTTTTAGAGATTCTGAAAAAATCATACATTCTTCCTTTTCAGAAAAATTCAGAAAAGTTGCAGAAAAGTGTAACTGCCCGGAAAATTCCGGACAGTTACAAAAAAGGCCACATATCTGCGGCCTATGCTGACAATACTTTTCTTCCTTTTGCTCTTCTGGCAGCTAAAACTTTTCTTCCGCCTGCTGTGCTCATTCTTGCCCGGAATCCGTGAACCTTGGATCTGGATCTCTTTTTCGGCTGAAATGTCATCTTCATATTTCCGGCACCTCCTTTTTACTGAACCAAATTTATTTCAGTTGGTATCTTTGTTGTAGTTGTCTATCATGTATATATTTGAAAACATCGCCTCAATTATATTCAAAAAACCCCGATTCGTCAAGCAAATCCTTAAATTTTTTGCATTTCGGATTTTATCCACCGCATCAGCGATTTTCTGCACATCCCTGTGGATAATCAGTCTTCTTTTTATCCACAAACTTATCAACAGAAGTGGATAACTTATCCGGTTAACGTAATTTATCCACAATTTGTTGATAACCTGTGGACAAAATTTTCTTTTTCTGTGTATATGCATTTTTTCGACTTTTATTTTTTCTTTATTTCATCCCGTTTTTTCCTGTGTGCACAGTTTGGATGAAATTATCCACAGCCCGCGTACATCTCCTCCTGTATTCCGATCTTATGTCAACTCCTTTTATGCTTATCCACACCGGACCAATCTTTTTTTAATTTTTATCCACAAAATTCGACCGGTTTTACACATCTTATTCAAAAGTTTCCATTGCGAAAATTCTCTTTTTGGGTTAATATTACCGTAGGAAAAAATGGTTTTTTGGAGATTATACTATGGACATACTAAAAGAAAAATGGGATCAGATCCTGCAGACCGTCAAGGTTGAGCACGAATTATCCGACATTTCGTTCAAAACCTGGCTTCAGCCTCTGCAGCTGCATGATATTACCGACACCACCGTCACGATCCTCGTCCCGAACGAGCAGATGGCGATCGATTACATCAGCAAAAAATATACGTTTCCGCTCAAAGTTGCCATCGCTGAGTGCACCGGAAAGGAATACAACATCGAATTTATCCTCCCGGAGCAGGCTGCCGCGCAGCTCGAAGCGAAAAAAAAGGTCGCTGCTGTCAACAATGTCGACAACAGCGTTCTTGCCGAACGCGCCGGACTGAATCCGAAATATACGTTTGACACCTTTGTCGTCGGAAACAATAACAAATTTGCGCACGCTGCCTCCCTGGCAGTGGCGGAATCTCCGGGAAAAATGTACAATCCGCTCTTCATCCACGGAGGCGCCGGACTTGGAAAAACACATCTGATGCACTCCATCGCTCATTTTGTACTCAACCAGAACCCGGAAAAAAAGGTGCTCTATGTCACAAGTGAGACCTTTACAAACGAGCTGATCGACGCGATTCGAAACGGAAACAACACCGCCATGACGAAATTCCGTGAGAAATACCGCAGCGTCGACGTTCTTCTTATCGACGATATTCAATTTATTATAGGAAAAGAGGCAACTCAGGAAGAATTTTTCCATACCTTTAATGATCTCCATGGCAATAAAAAGCAGATCATCATCTCCTCCGATAAACCGCCGAAAGATATCGTAACACTGGAAGCCAGACTCCGTTCCCGTTTCGAATGGGGCCTGATCGCAGACATTTCGTCTCCGGATTTTGAGACCAGAATGGCGATCCTTCATAAAAAGGAAGAAAATGATGGCTACAATATTGATAATGAAGTCATCAAATATATTGCCATGCATATCAAATCCAACATTCGTGAACTTGAGGGAGCGCTCAACAAACTCGTCGCACTCAGCAATCTCGAAAAACGTGAGATTACCGTCGAGCTGGCTGAGGAAGCATTAAAAGATATTGTCTCTCCGGATGAAAAAAAGGAAGTAACACCTGCACTGATCGTCAATACGGTAGCCGAACACTTCCACGTCAGTGTAGACGACATTCGCAGCAACAAACGAAACAACGAAATTGTCGTGCCGCGTCAGATCGCAATGTATCTGTGCAACACGATGACCAGTGTCGGACTCAAAAAAATCGGCAGCGAGATCGGCGGACGCGATCATTCCACCGTTTTGCATGGTTCTAAAAAGATTTCCGACGAGCTGAAAACTTCGGATGACATGAGGAAAACGATCGAAATCCTACAGAAAAAGATCAGTCCAAGCTGAAAGTTATCCACAAAGTTATCCACTTATCCACAGGATATCTTGCGGGAAACGCTGTGGACAGACTGTTTACGTCTGTTCACAACTTTTCTGTTTTTTTCAGGCAAACTGCGGATTTCGTTGTGGGGATGTGTATAACTGCGTTGTTATCCTGTCGGTATCACGGCGGCATACACACAGTTATTCCGGTTGAATTTATGCGTAAAACCAACCCTTCCGGGAGTTTTGCACATATCCACACCCCCTAATGCGAATACTGCGGATTTTTTTTCTTCTTTTATCTATCTATTCGGATCCCAAAATCTCCACGGTGGATTATCACCGTCAGCTTCAGGATACTTTAACAGACAACAATATGAAGCACATCAATGGATCCGCTTCCGGAAAGGAGTACTTATTTATGAAAATCATCTGTAAAAAATCGGATCTGCAAAAGAGCATCAGCATTGTATCGAAGGCAGTGTCCTCAAAAACAACGATGCCGATTCTCGAAACAATCCTGATCAATGCATCTGCTGCAGAGATTCATTTCACCGCCAATGATATGGAACTCGGTATTGATACCATTGTGGAAGGAACCATTCAGGAAAAAGGTATGGTTGCGCTTGATGCAAAGCTTTTTTCTGAAATTGTCCGAAAACTTCCGGAAAATGACGTTATTATTACTTCTGATGCAAACAACAGTACACAGATCACCTGTGAAAAAGCAAAATTTTCGATCATGGGACAGAGCGGAGAAGATTTTCCATACCTGCCTTATGTAGAAAAAGATTATCAGATCACAATTTCACAGTTTACTTTGAAAGAAGTAATCCGTCAGACGATCTTTTCGATTGCGGCAAATGACAGCAACAAGATCATGACAGGTGAATTATTTGATATTAACGGCAGTGAAATGCGCGTCGTATCCCTGGATGGTCATCGAATTTCCATTCGAAAAATCCTTCTGAAGTCAGAATATGAGCCGAAAAAAGTGATTGTTCCGGGAAAAACTCTGACGGAAATTTCAAAGATTCTGACCGGTGGAACGGAAGATATTGTAGATATTTATTTTACAAACAACCATATCTTGTTCGAATTTGAAACTACGGTTGTTGTTTCAAGACTGATCGAGGGAAATTATTTCCGCGTGGACCAGATGCTGACCAATGATTATGAGACGAAAGTCACGATCAACAAAAAAGAATTTCTTGACTGTATTGACCGTGCTACCCTGATGGTAAAAGAAGGAGACAAGCGTCCGATCATTCTGAATATTGCAGAAGATGTGATGGAACTGAAGATTTCTTCGCAGATCGGATCGATGGATGAATTGATCAATATCGAACTGGAAGGCAAAAATATCAAGATCGGCTTCAATCCGAAGCTGCTGATCGATGCACTCCGTGTCATTGATGAGGAAAAAATCGATATTTACTACATGAATCCAAAGGCGCCGTGTTTTATCCGGGATGAGGAGCAGAGCTATATCTATCTGATCCTTCCGGTAAACTTTATTGATAACGACTGATGAAATACGTGTCTGCTGCAGATTTATGCATTTCCAGACGGGCGGGGCGGGAAATCTAAATGTGTCCGCCAGAGAAACACAGAAAAGACAGTATTATAATAAGGAACATATCACTTATAAAGGAGTCCACAATACACGGACAAAAGATGCGACAGGCAGTAAAGTGACAGAAGATCAGGAATTTCCGGAGAATTCCAGGTGTTATGGCAACAGAAAGAAATGCATAATTATTCATTTAGAATATAAAAAGCAGAAAGAAATGCATGAGATCACATAAGGACAGGAGAAAAAATGGAAACAGTAGAGATTAAACTCAGAGACGAGTACATCAAGCTCGGGCAGGCGCTCAAGGCAGCTGGAATTGCTGAGTCGGGCGTGGATGCAAAGTATCGGATCCAGGACGGCACGGTACAGGTAAATGGAAAGACCGAACTGCAGCGTGGAAAAAAACTTTTTGCCGGAGATGTAGTCGTATGTGGAAATGTTACCGTAAAAGTTGTAGAATAGATACGGTACAGAGTCAGGTAAAATTTTAGAAAGCGAACGTAAAACGCTTGCAGCAACGTAGTAGAATGAGTAGTGAGAGAACATGATTGTTGAGTCGGTAAAACTGGACCAGTTTCGCAACTATAAATCATTGGAGCTGGAATTTGACAGTGGAACAAATCTGTTTTATGGGGACAACGCACAGGGCAAGACGAATGTCCTGGAGGCGGTGTACCTGTGCGGGACGACAAGATCGCACCGGGCTGGCAAGGATCGGGAGATGATCCGGTTCGGTCAGGAAGAGGCCCACATCTGTATGCGGATCCGCAAAGGAGACGTACCATACCGCATCGATATGCACCTGAAAAAGAACCGTTCCAAGGGGATTGCGATCAACGGTTCACCGGTGCGAAAGGCGAGCGAGCTGGTGGGACTTGGAAATTTCGTCTTTTTTTCGCCGGAGGATCTGAATATCATCAAGAACGGACCGGCGGAGCGGAGGCGGTTCCTTGATATGGAGCTGTGTCAGCTGGACCGCATTTATTTATATCAGCTGTCAAATTATAATAAGCTTCTGGTGCAGCGCAACCGGCTTCTGAAGGATTATGCAGGTTATCCGGAAGCGGATGCGATGCTGGATATCATGGATGAGCAGCTTTTGCAGTATGGAACGGTGATCATCGAGGCGCGGGAGCGGTTTGTCCGTGAACTTGGCGGGATCATCGGCAGGATCCACGGAAATCTTTCGGGCAACCGGGAGGTGCTCGAGGTGACGTATGAGAAGGATACACAGATATCACAGTTTGCTGCAAGATTAAAGCAGAACCGGGAGCGCGATATCCGTTCCAAAATGACAAACTGCGGTCCTCACCGCGACGATCTCTGTTTTGCGATCCGCGAAGTGGACATCCGGCGGTTCGGTTCCCAGGGACAGCAGAGGACGGCGGCACTGTCTTTGAAGCTTGCGGAGATTGAGATCGTAAAGCAGAGCGTAAAGGATACACCGGTGCTGCTGCTTGACGATGTGCTTTCCGAGCTTGACAGCAGACGGCAGCGGTATCTTCTGGAGAGCATTCATGACATCCAGACGATGATTACCGGTACCGGAGTCGATGATTTTGTAGAAAATAACTTTAAAATAAACCGGCTGTTCCAGGTAACAGACGGAACAGTCAGTCAGAAGAATTAACAGGAGGTTTTTCATGAGCGCAGAGTACGGTGCAGATCAGATCCAGATACTGGAAGGACTTGAGGCAGTTAGAAAAAGGCCTGGTATGTACATTGGAAGTACCTCGTCGAGAGGTCTCCATCACCTGGTTTATGAGATAGTAGATAATGCAGTGGATGAGGCACTGGCAGGCTTCTGCCACAATATCCTCGTCACGATCAACAAGGGAGATTCCGTGACCGTCGTGGATGATGGCCGCGGTATTCCGGTCGGAATCAATAAAAAAGCAGGTCTTCCGGCAGTCGAGGTCGTTTTTACCGTGCTGCATGCAGGCGGAAAATTCGGCGGCGGGGGATACAAAGTATCTGGCGGACTGCACGGTGTGGGTGCATCTGTTGTAAACGCACTTTCTACATGGCTGGAGGTTGAGATCTGCCACGACGGCAAGATCTATCAGCAGCGGTATGAGCGCGGCAAGGTGATGGAAAAACTGACGGTGATCGGTGAGTGTGACCCGGAAAAGACGGGAACGAAGGTAACGTTCCAGCCGGACCCGGAGATCTTTGAGGACACCGTTTATGATTTTGATGTGCTCAAGCAGCGGCTGCGCGAGATGGCATTCCTGACAAAAAATATCCGGATCGTGCTGAGGGACGAGCGTGATGAGGGAAACGTAAGAGAGAAAATTTTCCATTACGAGGGCGGTATCAAGGAATTTGTCACTTACCTGAACAAAGGAAAAACGCCGCTTTACGATGACATTATTTACTGTGAAGGGACAAGAGACGGCGTTTACGTCGAGGTGGCAATGCAGCATAATGATTCCTACACAGAGGGAAGCTATAGCTTCGTCAATAACATCACAACGCCGGAGGGCGGTACCCATCTGACCGGTTTCAAGAATGCGCTGACGAAGACGTTTAATGATTATGCGCGGGCAAACAAGCTTGTGAAGGATTCTGATCAGAATCTGACCGGAGACGATATCCGTGAAGGCCTGACGGCGATCGTGAGCATCAAGATCGAGGAGCCGCAGTTTGAGGGGCAGACGAAGCAGAAGCTGGGCAACAGTGAGGCAAGAGGCGCGGTGGAGAGCGTCGTGACGGAGCAGCTGACCGTATTTCTGGAGCAGCATCCGCAGGTGGCAAAGATCATTGTGGAAAAATCGGTCATGTCACAGCGCGCAAGAGAGGCGGCACGCAAAGCACGTGAGCTGACAAGAAGAAAATCAGCCCTGGACGGCCTGTCCTTACCGGGCAAGCTGGCAGACTGTTCGGATAAGGATCCGTCAAAATGCGAAATCTACATCGTAGAGGGAGATTCCGCGGGCGGTTCTGCGAAGACGGCGAGAAGCCGTGCGACGCAGGCAATTCTTCCGCTGCGCGGAAAGATTCTGAATGTGGAGAAGGCAAGACTGGACCGTATCTACGGAAACGCGGAGATCAAGGCAATGATCACGGCGTTCGGTACAGGTATCCATGAAGATTTCGATATTTCGAAGCTGCGTTACCACAAGATCATCATCATGACGGATGCCGATGTCGACGGTGCACATATCGCGACGCTGCTTTTGACGTTTTTATACCGGTTTATGCCGGAGCTGATCAAGCAGGGCTACGTTTATCTGGCGCAGCCGCCGCTTTTCAAGCTGGAGAAAAACAAGAAGGTCTGGTATGCATACAGCGACGAGCAGCTGCAGCAGATCCTTGATGAGGTTGGAAGAGACCAGAACAACAAGATCCAGCGTTACAAAGGACTTGGTGAGATGGATGCGGAGCAGCTCTGGGAGACGACTATGGATCCGGCGAAGCGTATCCTGCGCAAGGTAACGATGGATGAGGCACAGTCCTCAGAGATCGACCTGACGTTTACGACGCTGATGGGCGACCAGGTGGAGCCGCGGCGCGAGTTTATCGAAGAGAACGCGAAGAATGTAAAGAATCTGGATGTATAAGTTCACGAGACAGGAGGTAAATCCGTGGAAGATACAATATTTGACCAGGTCCATGAGGTTGACCTGAAAAAAACGATGGAAGAGTCGTACATCGACTATGCGATGAGTGTTATTTCGCAGCGTGCACTTCCGGATGTAAGAGACGGACTGAAGCCGGTACAGCGCCGTGTGCTTTATTCCATGATTGAACTGAACAACGGGCCGGACAAGCCGCACAGAAAATGTGCGCGTATTGTCGGTGATACGATGGGTAAATATCATCCGCACGGAGACAGTTCTATTTACGGTGCACTCGTAAATATGGCGCAGGAATGGTCAACGCGTTATCCGCTTGTTGACGGACATGGAAACTTTGGTTCTGTCGACGGAGACGGTGCGGCTGCGATGCGTTATACCGAGGCGAGACTGAGCAAAATCTCGATGGAGATGCTGGCGGATATCGGAAAAGATACCGTGGACTTTGTACCAAACTTTGATGAAACAGAGAAGGAGCCGACCGTACTGCCGGCGCGTTTTCCGAACCTTCTGGTAAACGGAACGAACGGAATCGCCGTCGGTATGGCGACAAATATTCCGCCGCACAATCTGCGGGAGGTCATCGGTGCGG
>OGPP01002560.1_pt1 | contig 10614 bp, 5 predicted proteins | sample 1553021 | NCBI WGS metagenome assembly OGPP01 (sample SAMEA2580217, study PRJEB22360) | human gut metagenome | biome: human gut; feature: human-associated habitat; material: faeces | place: Denmark | collected 2008/2010
ATTATTATTTATAAGAAAGGAGAAACTTATGAAAAACAATCATAATCTACTAATGAAAATGAAGAATCTTGAAAAATTTAGCGGGGCTATCAAAAGATGTGTAGCAATAGCAATGGCAACCATGTTATTTGCAACAACTGGATTTAGTTTGGATACACATCCGGTTAAGGCGCAAGAAGTAAGTTCGTCAGCAGATAAGATTGAAATTCCAGAAATAAGTAAGGATGCTTTTAAAAAGTACAAAAAGATTTCTGGAATTGGAGCGAATACTATTTTAGGAGCGGATTTTACTTATTATCAGCAGTGTCTGGAGTGGGGGAAATCATATAAAAATTATATGAGTCAGTCCGTAGACAATATTTTCGACTATGTAAAAAGTCAGGGTATCAATACCATATCTTTAAAAGTTGCTGTAAATCCAACAGGGGAAAATGCATATCTTTCTTTGGATAATGCAATAAAAACATTAAAAGCTGTAAAAGCATCTAAAGCAAATCTTAAGACAAATCTTGTCTTACTTTATTCAGACGAAATGACTTATGCGGGTGAGAATGGACAGAAGCTTCCGGCAGACTGGGAGAAGGCAGAGAAAGCAGAGCAATCGGTAAGTCGAGTGGAAAGTGCAAAAACATATACAAAAGAGATAATTGCAAAGTTAAAGCAGGTGAATGTCCTTCCTGATATTGTAACGATTGGTAATGAAGTGGATTGGAATTTCCTTGGAATTACTGACGGAGAAGGCTGGGAAGGCTGGAAAGCAATGGGCGATATTTCAGCATTGCTGAAAAAAGAAGGTGTAAAGAATGCTGTCAGCATAGCTGCGCCATCTGATGCCGCTTCTGTAAAATATATTGTTCAGAAATTGGGATATGCGTCCGTAGATTATGATTATATTGGAGTAAATGTTTATCCAGATAATAATACAAACAATTATATTAAAAGTTTAAAAAAAGAAGTAGAAAGTTGTGCATCGGATAAACAACTGATAGTTTCTAACGTAGAATATGAACGTGTAAATGAGGCGAATACAGCCAATGTATATACACAGGCTGACAGCATTTATAACTTGTTAGAAGCCACAATTGATGAGAAGAATGCTGGTGGTTTGATTTATAATGAAGCTGCATATGCTGGAAGCTGGAAGTCTTTCTTTGATGATGAAGGAGATGCACAGGTTTCCATGGCTATTTTTGCATATGCACAGGGTCATGAGACAGATACAAGCAGAGATCCTTATAAATACGGAGATGATACTGGTTTAAAACAGCAGAAAGTAACCATTAAAAAAGTACAGAATATGTCAGATTCTACTATTCGAGGCATAGATATTTCATCGTATACTGCCTTAAAAAAGGCTGGGGTAAAATATTATGATAATGAAGGAAAAGAAGCCTCATTACTAAAAGTTTTAAGTGATAATGGTGTAAATTACATTCGTATTCGTATATGGAATGATCCGTATAATGAAAAAGGAGAGACTTATGGTGGTGGATCCAATGATGTTAAGGCTGGGTTAGAAATAGCGAAAGAGGCAGCCAAATATAATATTAAAGTTTTATTGGGATTCCATTATTCTGATTTTTGGGCAGATCCAGCAGTACAGTTGCTTCCAAAAACATGGAAAAAAGACAGAAATAACCAGGAAAAAATGTGTTCTAATGTATATGAATTTACTAAAGAAACCTTAGAACAATTTAAAGATGCTGGTGCTGACATTGGTATGGTACAAGTTGGAAATGAGATATCTCAGGGTATGATGGGAATTATGCATAAAACCAAGGCTAATGTATGGCAGGAAGAAGAAAAATCTACAATTATTGATAGTTATTTGAGCGCAGGGGCAAGAGCAGTAAGAGAATGTACTCCAGATGCGTTGGTTGCGATACATTTAGATAACCTTAACTTAGGAATGTATAAAGATGCCATGAATGCATGGGAAAGAGATAACGTAGATTATGATGTTTTAGGAGCGTCTAGTTATGCTTTTTGGGCTGGAAAAAATATGCTTAAAAATGTTCGAAAAGCTGGAGAATATGTTGCATCAAGAGGCAAACTATTTGCAGTATTGGAAACATCATGGCTTAACTCTCAGAAAGATGCAGATGGTACTGTAAATATGGTTAATAATACTAATGGTGCAGTTTATAAAGTTGGTCCTCAGGGACAGGCAGATATGTTGTCGGATTTATATAATGCAATTTTATCAAATGATAATGGACTAGGTGCTTTTTATTGGGAAGGCGCATGGATTCCTGTAAGAGCTGGTTGGGTAAATTGGAAATATAATAAAGAAATGGCAAATGAATTCGGAACAGGATGGGCGGCAGAAAATGCAGAAGGATATTATCCAACGAGTAAGTTGTATTATAATGGAAATCCTGTTTGGGGAGGAAATTCATGGGATAATCAAACGCTTTTTGACGATAAAGGATACCCATTAGATTCTCTTCGCTTCTATAAAGATGCAGTGTCATCCAACGAAAAATATTCCAGAGTGGTTATTGCATTATGTGATAAGGAAAATAATGTACTTGAATACAGGGTAGTAAAAGTTGTTTCAGGAAAGAGTATGACTTATATATTACCGGATATTAAAGGATATACGAAAGAAAAAGATACGATTAAAATTTTAGGAACAAATGATAAGATATCTAAGGTATCTGTAGTTTATAATAAGGATATAAAAAAACAGGCAATTACTGTGAAAAAAGCATCCTATACGATTCCTTATGGAACGAAGTTTAATCTTAAGAACGAAGTAAAAGCAGTTGGAAGTTTAACATTTACTTCAAATAATACGAATGTTGTTTCTGTTGAAAAGCAGGGCAAAAAACTTGTTGTAAAGAAGCCAGGAAAAGTAACGATTAAGATAACAGCCGGTGCAACAGCAGATTATAAACAGGCAAGTAGAATAGTTACTATTTATGCAGTTCCGAAAAAGCAGACCATCAAAAAGGTTTCTACATCTAAGAGAAAAGTAAAAGTGAATATAAAGAAAGATGCCAAAGCTACAGGATATCAGATTGTTGCAGCTAAGAACTCAAAATTTAGCAAGGGCAAGAAGGTATTAACAAAGAAAGGAATAAGACAGGTAACATATACAATAACAAAATTAGATTCTAAGAAAATTTACTATGTAAAAGCACGTTCTTATAAAAAAATAGGCAATAAGAAATATTTTGGTCCATGGAGCAAAGTAAAGAAAATAAGAGTAAAGTAAATTTTAGAGATTATTTGGAGAAAGAGAATTTAATTTGAGTGGAGTTTAACTAAAGTTTATATTTAAAGACAAAATTCTCCATATTTATGATTTCAAGGATAGATTAAAGATGGATAAGTATTCAACGCAATCTATCTTCGAAGTCACAAATATGGGGGATTTTTCTTTTAGTACATTGTTTGTCGGCAAATCAAATAGCAAGAATTTTCTTAGCGTTCTTCACCCGTTCTTTTGTTGGTGGTTGAATTCCTTCTAAAGGATATTCTAATCCAAGTTCTTTCCATTTATAAATACCCATCGTATGATAAGGCAGGATTTCCACCTTTTCCACATTATCAAGAGAGTGAATGAAATCAGCTAATCTAGTCAGATATTCATCTTTATCGCTTCGTTCCGGTACAAGAACATGGCGAATCCAAATCGGTTTTTTGATATCGGAAAGATAGCGAATCATATCAAGAATATTTTCGTTACTGTGGCCAGTTAAAACTTTGTGGCATTCAGTATCGATGTGTTTGATATCTACTAATAACAAGTCAGTGTATTTCATCAATTCCTGAAATTTAGAAAAGAAAGGTTCTTTTCTTGTAAAAGGTCCACCAGCTGTATCAATAACGGTGTGGATTCCTTTTTCTTTTGCCTTTTTAAAGAACTCAAGCATAAAATCAATCTGTAAAAGAGGCTCTCCACCACTGACAGTAATACCTCCGCCATTTTTCCAGTAAGGACGATAGCGGAGTGCCTGATTTAACAGCTCCTCTGCGTTTTTCCATATCGCACCATTTTCCTCTGTCATCTTCCATGTATCTGGATTGTGACAGAACTGACACCGCAAAGGGCAGCCCTGCAAAAAAACAATAAAACGAACCCCCGGCCCATCCACCGAACCAAAACTCTCCGTAGAATGAACAAGAGCCATCGAATTTTTATTACATTCTGTCATGGCATGTTCTGGCAATTACATCTAACTGCTGTTCTTTTGTCAGAGAGATGAATTTAACTGCATAACCTGAAACACGGATCGTAAAGTTTGCGTATTCTTCTTTTTCCGGATGTTCCATCGCATCAATCAGTTTCTCAACACCAAATACATTTACGTTTAAGTGGTGAGCACCCTGTGCGAAGTAGCCGTCCATAACATTTACTAAGTTACCAATACGTTCTTCTTCGGAATGACCGAGTGCATCAGGGTTGATTGTCTGCGTATTGGAAATACCATCTAATGCCCATTCATAAGGAAGTTTAGCTACAGAGTTTAAGGAAGCTAAGAGACCGTTCTGCTCTGCGCCATAACTTGGGTTTGCTCCTGGGGAAAGTGGTTCACCGGCTTTTCTTCCATCTGGAAGGGAACCTGTTGCCTTACCATATACTACGTTAGATGTGATAGTAAGGATAGAAGTTGTAGGTTCAGAATCACGATAAGTATGGAACTTCTCCAGTTTCTTCATGAATGTCTGAAGTAACCATACAGCGATATCATCGGCGCGGTCATCATCATTTCCATATTTAGGGAAGTCACCAGTTGTCTCATAATCTACAACGAGTCCTTCTTCGTTACGAACTGTCTTAACCTTTGCATATTTGATAGCACTTAAGGAGTCTACTACGTGTGAGAATCCTGCGATACCTGTAGCGAATGTACGACGTACATTTGTATCGATTAAGGCCATCAAAGCGTATTCATAGTAATACTTGTCATGCATGTACTGGATGAGATTTAATGTATTTACATATAAACCTGCTAACCAGTCCATCATGATATCATATTTGTGCATTACTTCATCATAGTCAAGATATTCGGAAGTAATCGGTTTATATTCCGGTCCAACCTGCTGTCCGGTCTTTTCATCCACACCACCATTGATAGCGTAAAGGAGACATTTTGCAAGGTTAGCGCGAGCGCCGAAGAACTGCATTTCCTTACCAGTCTGTGTAGCAGAAACACAGCAGCAGATGGAGTAATCATCGCCCCATACCGGACGCATTACATCATCGTTCTCATACTGGATGGAGCTTGTCTGTACAGAAATATGAGCTGCATATTTCTTGAAAGCTTCCGGAAGATTCTCAGAGTACAGAACAGTAAGGTTCGGCTCTGGGGACGGTCCCATGTTTTCCAGTGTGTGCAGGAAACGGAAATCGTTCTTTGTAACGATAGAACGTCCATCAATACCCATACCAGCAACTTCCAGAGTAGCCCATACCGGGTCACCGGAGAACAGCTGATTGTAAGACGGAATTCTTGCGAATTTAACCATACGGAATTTCATTACCAGATGGTCGATCAGCTCCTGAGCTTCTTTCTCAGTCAGGATTCCTTTTTCAATATCTCTTTCGATGTAGATGTCAAGGAAAGTAGATACACGGCCAACGCTCATTGCAGCACCGTTCTGAGTTTTGATAGCTGCAAGGTATCCGAAGTACAGCCACTGAACAGCTTCTCTTGCGTTCTTAGCCGGCTCGGAAATGTCATAGCCATAGGACTGTGCCATAACTTTCATATCCTGCAGTGCTCTGACCTGGTCAGCGATCTCTTCTCTTAACTGGAAGTCACCACGACGCATTCCCTGACGATTTGTTGCAGCGAAGTCTGCTTTTTTGCGCTCGATCAGGTAATCAATACCGTACAGAGCAACACGACGGTAGTCGCCTACGATACGGCCACGGCCATAGGTATCCGGCAGACCGGTCAGGATTTTATTATGACGGGCTTTCATCATCTCTGGTGTGTAGATGTCGAATACACCCTGGTTATGTGTTTTGTGATATTTAGTGAAAATTTCATGAAGCTTCTCGCTTGGTTTGTAGCCGTAAGTCTCGCAGGACTGCTCAGCCATTTTAATTCCACCATACGGCATAAATGCACGTTTCAGCGGTTTGTCTGTCTGAAGACCAACTACCTGCTCCAGATCTTTCATGCTGTCATCGATATATGCTGCGCCGTAAGCTGTGATTCCGCTTACAACGTCTGTCTCCATATCCAGAACGCCGCCTTTTGCACGCTCTTCTTTCTGGAGTTCCTGTAATTTGCCCCACAGACGGTCTGTAGCCTCTGTTGGTCCCTCCAGGAATTTCTCATCTCCGTCATATGGAGTATAGTTGTTCTGAATAAAGTCACGTACGTCGATGCCTTCTTTCCAGAGTCTTCCGGTAAAGCCATCCCACTGTTCAAATTCTCTCATTTGATTTGTTCCTTTCTGGTGTTATTTTGTTTCGTCACGCTCCGGCATCTTCTTTGCACCGGGCATGAACACCTCCGCATGCATAATATAACAAATCTCTGCTTTCCGCGCAAGATATGCACTTGAAAAAATACAAGGAAAACCACAAAATCTTGTATTTTTATAAGAACAAAATCTACATGTGGCGCTTTTCTTTTATTCCCCGTATCCGATTTCATATATCTGCTCTGCAAAGTCACAAATAACATATGTTCCATCGGAAAATTCACTCTTCTGTACGCTTCCGTCCGCCGTCATACACTCGTGACGTACCAGTTCCAGGAGTGCCGTTTTTTCATGCAGCTCCGTTACAACGCGGCATCTTTCTGTCATCTCTTCCAGACTGATTTTCTCCCCGTCAAATGCACCATCTGTATTCGGATATGCGCCGTCCCGTACAAGATACGGTGCACCGCCTGCAAGAAGCGCATACAGCATATAGTCCTCGTCTTTTGAAACACGGTCCATCATCCACGGCTCGATTACGCAGTCATGATACACAAGATTAAAGAGCGGCACCGGGATTCCTTTTTTCGGTGTCTCTGCCGGGCGCAGCATAAAGTCGTACGGCGCATAATGGCAGAATACCAGATACGGAACCGCCCAGTCGCTGACCTCCTCGGAACTTGAGAGAATCCCCTGTGAGAGCAGCCAGGCGAAGCAGTTTCCGCGGTACGTATAGCAGTCTCTTCTCGTCATCACATGCTCCGGATTTGCGCACTCGTCGCCCTCGTTGCACGTAAACACATCGAGGTATGCACCGTCAAGCCGGATTCCATTTTTCTTCAGTTCGGCAAAATTCAAAAATCATGTTTTTGCACGGGTTATTCCACCAACTTTATTAGCCCTGGTAATACCGCCGACTTTGTTTACTCTTGTAATGCCTCCAACTTTTGTACCAGTTTGCATTGACTGGGAACCTATAGAACCATTTGCTGTTTTTGAGTTATTGTTTGCCCTTGTAATTCTTCCGACACCTGCAGAACTGGCATCCTGTGTACCAACTCTAGTTACACCGCCGACTTTCATGGTAGCTGATGTTTTTCCTGCCTTGGTAATTCCTCCAACTTTCGTTTGCGAATTACCTGTTTTGTCATAAGAGGATTTCGTCTGTACAGGCATTAAATCCTTTCCGTCAGTGCTGCAAGAACTACTTACAATATAACGTTTTGTAAGGTAATTAGTCCAACCGTCATTACTATTGCGAAACATTGCTTCAATGGAATTTTTTTGTTTTGAAACAACTACCGCATAATAACGTTGAAGCCCAGCTCTTCCGCTGCTCGTATTTCCTACATGTTTCACTGGTTTGATTGCATTTGCATTTTCTGTTTCTTCCAACTCACTTAAAATCGCAGAAAATCGTTGTATCTGATCTGAAGTTGCCGGCTTTGCATTGGCAATATTAGAACCATAAAAAGCATAGATAGTTCCAATCTCATAATAAGCAAGAGGATATGAAGCATTGTAACTCTCGTAATGTTTTGCCATAGTGATCTCCTTTTAGTTTAACACATATTGACGCTCATTAAGCGGGATTTCATCGATCCATCGCTGTTTAATGGTATCATAAATAGTGACTTCCAAAGTTCCCTTTTTCTTATCTACCTGCATGTAAATCCTGTATTTTTTACCGCCTGGGTTCGGGATGTTGATAGTGCCAAGCCGATGTTCTCCCGTAAGATTGCGCTGAAAAACTCGTACTTCTACAGTAGAGGCATCCTTATCAATGCATTCGACTTCCTCAAAAGTACCCTGTTTCGAAATTCGGTCAAGTACCGTCTTTTTTACCGGAGTTCCTTTATAAATAACTGGAATAAAATCGTTTGCAACAGAATCCCATACTCCATAATCACTATCGACAAGGTCATCAATCAATTCCTGATCTTTACAGCCAACTATCGCCAATCCACGTACAATGCTTGTAAGCACTTCACTTTCGTTGGCTAAATTTTTCTTAATGTCTTTTATGAAAGTATCCGGTGTTGTCATTTTACTAGATACACGGTTCCTGCCAAACTTATCAACCAGTAAATTCTGAACGGCCGGAATCATTGAAGATCCTCCGGCTAAAATTACATGATCAATATCGAACGGATCTGTAATATTTCCGTTTTCCAAGCAGGTATCTATCAACTCATCAATTTCATCCAATTTACTTTCTATTGCTGCCGTAAAATCATCTCTATAAAAGATTTTTTCTTCCAATTGAATATTCGGGCCAATGAAAGAGAAGCGATACTTAGATGCTTTTGAAAGATCACATTTACACTTTTCGAGTTCTTCTACAAAACGAATTCCATCTTCGCATTTCAGCAGTTTATCCCAGGTTTGTTCTGGCGTGAGATTTTTATTAAAACCAAATTCTCCGCAAATCCGTTTGGTCCCATACTTTTTATTACTGCAAAAGCTATTTATAAAAAATAACCGGGTTAACTCTTCTCCACCAAGTGTGATACGTTCTTTTGAAATTGTTTGATGTGGATGTAAATGATCTGTGCTTACCTGGTTTTTCAGATTTACGATTGCCAAATCCAACGTTCCGCCACCGAAATCAAAAACAAGCACTGTGGTATCATGAGTCAGGTTTAATCCATAATGAACTGCAACAGCAATCGGCTCAGATACAAATTCCGTACGTTCTTCAGCCTCTTCATATGATTGGTAAAACCCAGCTTTGAAAAGAGCTTCTTTCAATACATTTTTTTGAATATCTCCATACTGAACCGGAACTCCCATGACAACACCAGACATATCAAGTCCAAGATCCGCCGCTTCTTTTTCTGCTTTCAAGCGTAATGCTTTTAAGATTTCTGCGATCAAATCCACTCCCTGTATTTTATGACCGTCAATCTGATATTCTAAACGGCTTCCATATTTTTCAAGGTCAAGTTTGATTTTCTTTATGTAGCGGAGATTGTTTGAATTTACGCCATTTTGAATATATCGATTCAATGCATCGATTCCGGCATATATATGTCCTTTTCCGTCAAAAAGTACCACAGACGGTATAGTTTCTCGCGGAAGAGTATTTTTTACATCCACTACCAGGGTATGTTCTTCTTTATCATCGCCTACAAAACGCATCGCAATTGAGGAATTTGTAGTTCCAAAATCGATACCGTACTTATATATCATTTGTATCACCTATATGATTTACCCTTTCTTGGTTTCTTTTTTTCTTTTCGTTCAGATTTTGTTTTATGAGAAGACACTTGGTTTCTCTTCCTGGTTGCACTTTTTTCTGGATTACGGGATTCTGTTTTCCGTATTTCCGTGTAAACCTTAGCCGAATGATACTGCTCATTACCGTCATCATCTCGATATGTAAATCCCATTGTTCGAGGTTTTACCATTTCCGGAGTGTTTTCCGTTAGAATCGTAAAACGATGCTTCTCAGCATTAAATTCAATATCCCTCTGCCCTTTCCAATCATCGGATTCTACAATGGTTTCCAATCCCATTGCCATCAGTCCATCTCTCAATGCTCCAATCATGTTCATAAGCTGTCCGGCAACAAGATTGCATTTAATACTTCCGTCCGTACAACGAAGGTTGCTCGCTAATTCTTCCAACTGTTCCAGCGGGCTATAAATCGAGCTGAACAATTCCTGTTCTTGGGAATTAAGCTGACGTTCCAGTGCATTGATTCTACGCTGTGTTTTTTTGAGCGCTTGCTCCTGCAGACGCAGTGCATACATGATGACATCTTTTGTATAGATTTCCTCTTGAGAAAGCAACTGAAAAATCACATCCATTGCTGACAAACTTTTATTTTCCGCATACAGAAATTGCACAAATGCCTGAGCTGCTTTCCCTGTTAAATTAACAGCAAATTTGTATAGATAATGTTCTGTTTCATTAGAAGTAAGGGAATCCATTTTATTTTTAAGCCAAATCCACGCACTCTCCTCAACAAATCCGTTCCATACTTCCGAAAACTCTCCACCTGCCCCTTTAAGTTCTATTTGTACTGCTATTTCAAAAAGCAGCCCTCTTTCCATGTTCTCCAAGCAATCAGGTGATGCTTCATATTCCGACACCAAATAACGCTTTAAATATTTTTTATTTTGTACTATAAAACATTGAAATTCGCTATCTTCCAAATCGATTGCATTTTCTTCATATAATTTGACCAGAACTGGGAATGCTAAATCACTGTATTTTCCTTTA
>OGPP01002570.1_pt1 | contig 10537 bp, 6 predicted proteins | sample 1553021 | NCBI WGS metagenome assembly OGPP01 (sample SAMEA2580217, study PRJEB22360) | human gut metagenome | biome: human gut; feature: human-associated habitat; material: faeces | place: Denmark | collected 2008/2010
AAGTGATACCTGGGGATATTCCGACAGAGAACGAGCCTGTGCAAGCCGCAAGTGTGGTAGTTGCTATGCCTGTTTCCGCATATACGGCGGACAAGGTAAATCCGAAGCCGCAGACTCCGTCTGTTCCTCAGAATAACACTCCGAAGCCTGTGTATAACAAAATGAAACGATGATTGGAGGTATAACTATGGCATACACAAGAAAAGAATACACCCCCGAAGAAAGAGCCGCCTACAACGCACAGAAACAGGCGGAAATGGACGAAATTATAAAGCGTATCGACGAGGGCGTCAAAGCGGTATTTCAATCCGACAAGTACAAGGAATATCTGAAATTTGCTTCAAAGTTTACCGATTATTCCGCACGAAATACGCTCCTTATAAATTTACAGCGTCCCGACGCTACTCTTGTAGCGGCATACGGTAAGTGGAAACAGCTTGGCAGACAAGTTGAACGAGGTCAGACGGGCATTGAAATTCTTGCACCTGTTGCATACAAAACAAATCAGGTGCTTGAAACGGAACGTCCCGCCGTTGACGAGTTCGGCAATCAGTTATATAACCCCGACGGAACAGAGAAAATGGAAACGGTTGAAAAGCCGATGACAGGACTTGCGTTCAAGAAAGTCTATGTGTTCGATGTTTCGCAGACAAGCGGCAAGGAGCTTCCCGACCCTGTTACTGAACTGACAGGGGATATAGACAGTGCAAGAAAAGAAGCTGTCTTTGCGGCTCTCAAAAAGGTTACTGGCATTGACATTGAGTTTAAGGACATCAAGGGAGGTGCAAAGGGATATTACAGTGCCACTAACAATGAAATTGTAATCAAAAGCGGTATGAGCGACGCACAGACCTTGAAAACCGCCTTTCACGAAGCCGCACATAATCTTTTGCACGACCCTGCAAAGGATATTGTAACGAACAAATCTCCCCGAAATGAAAAAGAGGTTCAGGCTGAATCTGTTGCCTTTATGGTAGCGGAAAGGTTCGGCATTGACACCTCGGAATATTCTTTCCCGTACATAGCTTCTTGGAGTGACGGAAAACAGCTTGAACAGCTTAAAAGTGCGTTACAGGAAATACAGGAAGCGGCGAAGAAGATTTCTTCCGAAATTGAATCGGAACTGCTGAAATTGCAGAAACGCAATCTCACAATGGACGAAAAGTTGGCTGATACAGAGCTGAACAATATTCAGAAAGCGGAGTTTCTTATTGAAGATTGTGCCGACAGAGGTGTGAATTTCTCAAAGGAGGATACCGACAAAATTCTTGATTTTGCAGGTAATCACGAAAATATATCCGATACGGTACAGCTTGTAACGGATATGGAAGAAATTCAAAGACAGCGTGACAGCTACGGCTATGATTTTACATATATGACGCCGATTGACACAAAGGAAGCTGCTCTTGAAGCCTATGACAGAGGTGAAGCGGTATATCTTCTTTATCCCGATAATACGGAGGGAATGGCAGAGTCACGCTCCGAAATTGAAAATTTTGAGGGATATTTCGGTATCGAAAAAGAGCCGAATCCCGATGTTATCCGTGAGCAGAACAGCGAGCTGATACCTGTTTCAAGGGAAATCGCCCTTGAAATGTGGGATAAGGATTTGGATGTATATGTTGACGGTGTTCGTGCTGAAAGCCGAGAAGATATTGAAAACGCTCCCGAAACAGCAAAGCTGTATTTGTCTGAATTTCAGTACACGGCACAGCTTGAATTTGAAAAATCTCAGCGTGGCAATGTTGACAGAACAGCCGAACCTGTAAGTAAAAATCCGAATGTTATCGGAAACACACCATACAAGGAACTTGGTGAAAAGGGTCAGCTTGAATATATTACAAAACTCAAAACCCGTCACGCTCTGAACATTGCAAAACAGCATGACGAGGACGGTGTGAAATTCAGTGGTCTTAAAAAAGGCACTGTTACCGCAATTACCATTAACAAGGCTGATAAGGCGAAATATGAAGCGGCTGTTGCAAAGGTCAAGGAAAGCTATTCAAAGAGCAAGGAACAGACCGCCGAGTCGCTTGCGGACAAAGCTCCTGTTCCAAAGCCTGCACCCCAAAAGCCTGTGAACATAGCGGCTGATATTGACAAGACGATTTCAGATAGCAATTATGAGTTGTACCGATATAACTTGAAACAGGCGGCTGCAACGGTTATTGAGGAACACGGTGCGGAAAAGGTAAGCAGAACCCTTGCGGAATATATTGTCCGTCACGATTATGACGGACGGATTTCTGAAAAGAACAAGGAATGGGCAAAGAGCTTCGATATTCCCGAAAACAGGTATCCTCCCGTATTTCATACGCACCCTGTTGTGCTGGACGGTTTCATCACGGAAGCACAAGCACAGATAAAGGCACTTGAAAAGTCTGTCAGTCAGCCTGAATTGCCTGACGTTTGCAAGGATAAATTCCTGTTGCCTGTTGAACGTGTAGAACTTCGTGACGATCATCGTGGTATTCCTGAAACGAAATACTACGATTCGTCAGTGAATGAATACTTTGTTGACGGTATAGGCTGGCTTGACAATGCCGACTATGACCGTGAGCAGAAATTTTCAGAATTAAGTCCAAAGGACTTTTATGCAAAGGTTACTCAGATAAATTGTTCCTATGTGGATACAGAGGGAAGAACAGGGCAGATTGACATTTCAAAAAAGGACTATGACTTGCTGACCGAAAAGACCTATTCAAAGGAAAACAGCGAAGCATACAAGGCGGCAAAGGACAAGCTGGAGAGGCGGAAACAAGAAGCAGGGATAAAGCCGAAGCCTGTTGAGTATTATGCTGTCCGTCAGACCTCTGACTGTAAATTTGCGGTAGCGACAATAAGTGCAGACGGACTTGTGACAGTTGCAAAGTCTGGTATTGCTACTGTTGCGGAAGCTAAAAAGGCTTTGCTTGATATTTATAAAAGCAAGCAAAGTACCGTTAAATGTGAGTTTGTTCACCCGCAGACCCTTGATGAGAAATCGGCGGAGATTTACAGAAATCAGACAAAGGAGCTTCCTGCCGTAACCTATCGCATTACCCCGAACCCTGATAAGAAATCGCCTGATACGCACATCTTGCAGGAGTATGTGAAAAACAGTGATGATACCTATGCGGTGGGAAAGGTTATGGCAAAGGGAGATTATGAGAAATGCAACAGCAAGCTTGCAAATCTCATTAACGCTCCGAAACTTGAAGCACCTGTCAAGACCTTTGAAATCTATCAGATAAGACGAGTTGACGAAACCCGTGACGTAAGGTTTGAACCTTATGAAAGGCTGTTAAAGGCAGGTATAAAGCCTGATTTCAAGACCTATGACAAGATGTACGAAGCTGACGTTTCAATGTTAAGCGGCAAAAGCACAGGCGAAAAGCTGGAGTCAGCGTTCTATGTTTTCAATCAGGAACGTCCCGAAGATTTCAAAGGACACTCGTTAAGTGTTTCCGATGTGGTAGTGCTTGATGATACAGCGTATTACGTTGACAGCGTAGGATTTAAGCCGTTGAAAGATTTTATACCGCTTGAAATTCAGCAGATCCGTTTTCTTGATACGCTCCCTCAGACCTTGCAGGGTATATCCGATAATGCGGCGGAGCTTGAAGCTGTTTCAGATAAGGCTCTGGAGCTGAATATACCGCCCGAAATTATCCGAGAAGCCTGTGATATGGTAAAGGGCGGCGAAAGCCTTGATAATATGGCAAATGCTTATGAAGAAAAATTCACAGAAAAAAACGCTCCTGCGGAAGAAACACCCGAAATTGATAAGCCAAAGCCGCAGAAAAAGCCGAAATTATGATTGGAGGATTGATAATATGATTATGATGAACAGCGTACTTACAGCCGAGGAACGATATGTGTTGCAGTCCCTCGGCTGCAAGGATAAGGCTCAGGCACGCTCCGTGCTTGGAGAAATGAAGATGATACTCCCTGTTCGTTCCGATTTGTTCTCGCAGGTTGTACATCTTTCTGAAAAACTGGAGAAAGAGAAGATAGATTATGCTTATGAGATGTCGGCGGTTGGGGTATTAGATGATGAAATTGCATAAATAGTTATGGCGGTATCGTTTTTTGGCGATACCGCCAATTTTTGTTGATTTTTGATGTTAAAAGTGGTATAATTATAAGCAACATTTAAAAAATAAGGAGATAAAAATGAAGCCTAAACATATTGAATTATTAGTAAGTGAAAAGGATTTGGTTACTTCTGATAATAAGGTTGTTCATATTTGGCGATTGGAATCATCTGATGATGAAGATTTGTTGACAGAATGGTCAACTCATTTCCGTCGACATTATTGCTCTGATGAGGATTTAGATGTTTTGAGGGAAGGATATGGTTACACTAGAGAGCAATTTTTGAATGAAATTAAGTTTCCTAGCTGTAGTGCGCTTGGAAATGCTACACGTTCAGGTGATTTTTGTGAAATATTAGTAGCGGATTTTGCCCAGTATATATTGAATTATTATGTCCCACGAACTCGATACGACCGAAAAGTAAATCCTGATTCTTCAACCCAAGGTAGTGATATGTTAGGATTTAAAGTTGGCGAAAAGATTTCTAGTTCAGATGAATTGCTTGTTTTTGAGGTGAAAGGGCGAGCTACAAATGTAAAACCTGAAAATAGATTACAAAAGGCTATTGATGATTCGAAAAAAGATGTAAAAAGAATAACGTTTTCGCTTAATGCAATTTATCAACGATTACTTGAAAAGCATGAGTATGATAATGCAAAAAAAGTTCAACGATTTCAAAATGTTACAGACCGTCCTTATAGAACTACATTTGCAGCAGCAGCGGTTCAATCTGATCGCTCTTTTTCAGAAGAATTAACAAAAAAGGTTGACACAAAGGAACACATTGATCCAGACATATATTTACTTGTAATTCATCGAAAAGATTTGATGGATTTTATTCACGAATTATATAGGAGAGCTAGTAAATGTTAATCGAGAATAATTCTAAATATTTATTAAAGAAAACAAGAGCAAAAGCGAAAATGATAGAGTATAGTATTCCAGAAGATGCTCATATTGAGGTGGAGAAAGAAGTAGAGGATTTGTTTTTGCTCACTGTGTCAGTTATAGGAAATGTGTCTGCAGAAATTGTTAGAAATCCTGACGATATCGACCAAATAATTTTTGATAATAAGTCGTCTTTGGAGTTTGCAGCTAAATATTTTGATTCATATTTTGAGTCTAAATTAGATGAGGCTTCCGATGATTTCTATTTATTATTTGGTGCAACTGCATATTATTTGTGCGATTACATTGGTAGCTCTAAAGTTCTCGTTGATAGAATAGATGTTTCCTCTATTGATATGAATGTAAGCAGAATAGATAAATACTTGGTGTGCTTGTTGAAGGACTGTTTTCATACCCAAATAATCTCAGGTGATAATGAGTTTATTATTGATTGTTTAGAGTGTTTAAAGCAAGATTTAAATACTTTTTGGGAGAAAGGGCAATTGCCTGAATTGAAACATATAACTAGATTGAGAAGCTTTATTTATGGAAACGGTTCAGATTTGCAATTATTATTAAATGACATTTTTTGTGCTATTTATCTTTTGAAAATTCATAATTCTGCAGTTCAACTTTTGCCTAAATATATGCAACTTGATTCAAATGAATTAAGTAGTTTGCTTTATTATAAGGATTCGTTAAAAGAGTTGTGGCCATCGCAACGGAAACTTGGAGTAGAGGGTGTTTTTGCAGGTAAATCTGCTGTTATTCAAATGCCTACAAGTTCAGGCAAAACAAAGTCGATATCAATGATTATATCGTCAGCATTTATTTCTAATCGTACTCGATTGGCTGTTGTTATAGCCCCTTTTAGAGCACTTTGTCGTGAAATTAGTAATGATTTAGCACGAGATTTTATTTATGATAAGACAATACACGTTGATGAATTATCTGATGTTTTTCAGAAAGAAAAAATACCAATGGACACATACGACAGTGAGCAAAAGACTGTACTTGTAGCTACGCCCGAAAAGTTTATGTATATGATGAGACAACGTAGCGACTTAGCAAAACAAATTGGTGTAGTAGTCTTTGATGAGGGACATTTGTTTGATGAACCTGAGCGAGGTGTGGTTTACGAATTGCTTATGTCAACGATAAAGACATTTATTGGTGATGAATGTCAAAAAGTTTTGGTATCAGCAATTATTCCTAATGCTGCTCAAATTAGTGATTGGTTAAATAAAGAATATGGAGTGGTGATTTCAGATAATACTATTAAATCAACGCAAAAGACAATCGCTATGACTGATTGGCAAGGTTATGGTACAGAAAAATATGGTTATTTGTATTTTTTAAATCCTGAGCAACCTGATGAAGAAGAATTTTACGTTCCTAGAGTAATTTCAATTATAGAGTTAAACAAGTTTAAGAAAGAGCGTAAAAGAAGGATGTTTCCGGATGTGGATTTTAAAAAAAGAAAAGTATCATACAATGATATTGCTATTTATTATGGATTAACATTATGCCATAATGGTGGAGTTGGCATATTCTGCGGAAAAAAAGATACTGCCAATAATATTTTATCACGAATAATAGAAATTGAAAAAAGAGGAGTTAATATTTGTTCTCTAATAGATACGGCAGATGTTGATGAAGTATGTAAAATATGTAATTTGATTAAAGAGAATTACGGAGGAGAATGCTTATACTATCAAGCAGGATTAAAAGGTGCATTTGTTCATCATTCAGCCATATCGAATGGAATAAAAATTTCTCTTGAATATGCAATGAAAAAAGAATTGATAAGCTTCATTGTATGTACATCAACATTAGCTCAAGGCGTAAATTTGCCAATAAGGTATTTAGTGATTGCCAGTATATATCAAGGAAAAGAACGTATACGAGTTAGAGATTTCCACAACTTGATAGGTCGTGCTGGACGTTCAGGTATATATACTGAAGGTACAGTTTTATTAACAGAGAGTTTTGTATATAATGGTAGGAATATTGCATTTTCTAACCATCAATTTAAATGGAATGAGTATAAAAAACTCATTAACAATAATAATTCAGAGCCATGTTCTAGTAGAATTTTATTTTTGATAAAACCTTGCTCTGTAGGATATGGTATGGATATGTTCTATATAAATATGAAAAATGTAGTTCATAGTTATTACAGAGATGAATGCGATTTTTATCAACAACTTAGCGAATATAAAAAAACACATTGGCAATATGAAGAACAAATAGATGAGAATGTGGGGTATGCTATTAAATCTCTTGGCTCTATTGAGAGCTTTCTTATGGCATACTTACTTCAAGATTCGTGGGAAGAATGCAAAGAAAAAGTAAAACAAGTAGCTTCTCAAACACTAGCCTTTCATTTGGCTAACGAAAAGGAGAAGCAAGATATTATTGAGCTTTTTGAACTTATTGGGAAATATTGTGTAGATAACATTCAACAAACACATCAACGGTATATTTGTAGTCGGTCATTGTTAAGTGTTAAGAAAATGTTGCATATTCAGAAATGGGTTGAGGAATACAGGGAAATGATATTAGAGTGCGGTACTACTGCTGAATTATATGAGTGTATATTTGATTGTCTTATGAGCTTATTGGATAATCCGATTATTCTAAAAGTGAAAAAGCCTAATGTGTTTCTTACGGTCGGAAAAATGTGGATTACAGGATGTACATATGCTGATATGCTCAACAAGTGCTTGGATGACAAATATGTAATAATTAAGCGCAAAAGGCCTGTTTTATTTGATTTGGACGATGTTATTAAGATTTGTGACTCTATATTGAGTTATGATATTTCTGTGATTCTTAGTGCAATATGTGAGGTAGTGGGTGCTACTGTCGATGAGAACCATAATATTTTTAATGTTTTTAGGAGCCTTTCACTCGAATTAAAATATGGTGTTCCGTATGGTAATGCTACTTTTATATATGAGATGGGATTTAGCGATAGAATTGTATCTCAAACTATTGCTGAATTTTTCAATACTATTAATGTTAAGGTGATGTCAAAATATGAATGCACAGATGTTTTGAAATATAACTGTGAAGGCGTGAAGAAAGTTATTGATAAATATCCGAGCGTATATATGGATAGACTTAATAGAATTGTAGAGGTGTAAAAAAAGGGTATCACTGCACTTGTAGTGATACCTTTCCCTTTTATAATGATTTCCTCTTTTTCTTATCCTGCTCCCGTTCCAGCCTACGTTTTTCTTCCTCAACGAGCTTGGAAATATAATCCCCATTAGAAATTTGATAATATGTGCTGGCAATATCGGCATACACCTCATAAAGCTGTTTGCAGTTCTCAAAGCTATATTTGAGAGCTGCAATTTTTTTGTCCGTTTCTTGCTTGACAGATTTTAGCTGTTCAAGGTCAGTACGGCTCTGAATATTGCTGCCGTTTATAGACTGCTTGCAAATATTCAGTTTCAGCTTTTCTGACAGAGTAAGCTGTGGCTTGTCCGCAAGCTCAAAGTAGCGTTCAGCCTGTTCAATGAGGCTGTCCATACTGTCCTGTTTGGTAGTAAGTTGGTTCAGCTCTTTTCTCGCTGTTTCATATTCCGCTTTCAGATTTTCAATCTTGCCCTCCAACTCCCCGATAGAATGGATATTGTCACGATTTATAATCGTAAGCTGGGCGGACAGCTTGTAAATATCCATATCATTATCAGAGGAGTACGGGGTATTGCTGTCACGCTTTCGCTGAATCTTTTTGCCCATAGCGGCAAGCTGCGTCACTTCATCAATAGTTCTGATATAATCCGAACGAAGCGGAGCAGGTTCTCCGTTCAGGGTAACACCTGCCCCTACGTCACGCCAACGTATACGGGAAATAAGGCTTTCTGTCGTGTAATCCTCTCCGAGTGTTTTTGTCCTGACAAACCGCTGTTGTCCCTCTGCTTTTATGGAAATGTATTTTCCTCGTTTTATTGAGTATCCCATAAGTTCAAGTTCGCACAACAGTTCATCAATGTTTTTTACAGAACCTATAAGCCAGTCAATATCAAAACGAATTTTCTGTTTCCACGATGTACCACGCTTTTTATGTTCCCATTCATTGTAAGCAATATTTTTGCTTTGCCCTTTATTTTCCTTTATAGGCTGAATGTCAAAGGCAAGGCATACTCTGTCGGAATATTCCCGCACCTTTTTCAAGGTGGTCTGATTATCATAAAATTTCTTGCCCGATACAGAATAGCTGTTCAGAATGAAGTGATTATGCAGATGTCCTTTGTCCAGATGTGTGGCAATTACTATCTGACAATCATCACCGAAAGTCTTTCTTGCAAAAGCCTTTGCAATTCGGTGAGCCTGTTCAGGAGTGATATTTTCGTTTGGGTCAAAAGACTGGATATAATGAATAGCTTTAACGCTGCCATTGCCGTCTATCGGCAGAGGGGCGTTATATTTTTTGCCCGAAAAATATTCATATACCATTTTCATATCATTATATGCGTCTTTAGCATTTGCCATACAGTTTAGGGCGGTAGTATAAACCATATCTTCCGTCTTTTCGGGATTTAATATGTAGGCTATGCTGCGGTTGACGGTAGAGTGGATAGGAATAGATTTAACGTATGGCATATATCCTCGTAGTTCTCCTTTAAATCTTTAATATCTCCTGCATAAATGCTGTTGATTTCATTTGCCTTTTTAGCAATCTGATTGATATTGTTGCCGATAATACGCAAAGCGTTCATAACAGGAGCCACTTCGTTAAGGTCAATCACGTTGATTTTTCCGTTTAGGGATATTCGCTTTATATATGTGCCTGTTTTGAGTGAAGCAGTTTCGGCAAGCCTTTTTACTTCTTCCCATTCTTCAATACTGTATATTACTTCCTTGCGTTTAATCTGTTTTGTTTTTCTCAAAAAACACACCTCCACTATTGTTTTTGGTCTTAGGCAGAGCCTAAAAACTGAGAGAGCCACATTCAGGGTAAGGGTTCCCTGAATGTACATTTTTGAGGGGTAATCCTCGAAAATGCGGCGATTTGTGAAAGAATACGTATTCTTTCTGTGCTTGCTACGCATACCCAAAACAAAAAAATCCGTATTCCTCATTTTCAGAGGATTTTGCACGTATGGGCAGCACCTATAAATTCATTTCGCTGTGGCGAGTAGCGAAAAGATTTAACCCCTCTAATAGTTAAGGTCGGTTACAACGTTAAAATATAACCTGCTCCTGCAACTTTGTATAAAGCTACAATCGGAGTAAGCTGAATATATGTTTTGGTTGTGCAAATAGCGGAATTTGTATATTAGGGTTATAAAACAGGGTGCTGAGTGACCGGAATATATGAAAGGGATAATTCTGCAGACAATCTCTCGCCGCATTGTTCTGCACCTCGCCAAAATATTACCCCTTTCAGATTCAGAAAAATGAAAGGGGTTGTGTTATTGAATAATGTCTTTGGTGAAATAAGGGACAGGGTATCAATGCAGGACGTTGCAAAGTTCTATGGATTGCAGATGAACCGTTCGGGTATGGCTTTTTTTTTTTTTTTTTTTTTCCGCCCAACCCACCCCACTCCATTCAA
>OGPP01002576.1_pt1 | contig 10498 bp, 8 predicted proteins | sample 1553021 | NCBI WGS metagenome assembly OGPP01 (sample SAMEA2580217, study PRJEB22360) | human gut metagenome | biome: human gut; feature: human-associated habitat; material: faeces | place: Denmark | collected 2008/2010
CGCAGGCCCAACCGAGCGGGTCAGCCCAATCCCAAGCGCGAGGCCCGTGCCAAGGCCGCCGAGCGTCACGTGGCAACTGTGTCCGAAGCGTGCGCCAAGGATATCGAGCGTTCGCTTGCCGGTGTTCGCGAGTTTGACGGTATGCCTGCCGGCTTTGTCTCGGCGATGAAGACCAAGGTTCAGAGTGCTGTGGCCACCGAAGAACAGGTTGCCGAGGAGTCTGAGGCCGCCGAGGCCGAGACCGCTGAGGTTGCGTCCGCCGAGACCGAGGTTACGGCCGAGCCTGCACACGCAGAGGAGGCCACGGAGACCGAGTCCGCGCCTGCCGCCGAGGAGCCCGCTCCGGTCCTGCCCGAGGTCACCGTGCTCGACGCCTCTGCCACGCAGGCCATTCTGGATAACGGTCGAGGCTATGCGCAGTTCTGCGACATGGCCGTGCTCGACTTTGCCTCGTTCACCAATCCGGGCGGTGGCTATATTCAGGGTTATCTGGGCCAGGAGGCCACGCTGTGCGCCGATTCGTATCTGTACAACGTTCTCGATAAGCAGCGCAAATGGTACGGCGAGAACCGTCGCCGCAACATCAACTGCGAGCTTTACCGAAACCGTGCGCTGGTGGTGCCTGCGGTGCGCTTCGACCGCAACCACGTGCATGCATACGCCGACGTGATCGTGGCCGCCGCGCCCAACGTTAAGCGCGCCCGCCAGGAGTATCGCGTGAGCGACGATGCTCTGCTGGATGCCCTGCGCGACCGCATTCGCTTTGTGCTTGCCATCTGCGACGAGCTAGGTCGCGAGAAGCTCGTGCTGGGCGCTTGGGGCTGCGACAACAACGGCTTTGACGCAGAGGCCGTGGCCGAGCTCTTCCGCAAGGAGCTCGCGTCGGGCGACTTTAAGGTCAAGCAAGTCTTCTTTGCCGTGCCTTCTACGCGCTGGGATGAGGATTTTGCCAAGTTCGAGCACGTGCTGGCAAACTTCCCCGAGCGCAACGAGGAGTCCTATGCCCAGGTTGCCGCTCGCGCTGCGGCAGCTCGCGCCGCCGAGCAGATCCAGGCTGCTACCGAGGATGATGAGGACGAGGACGATTGGCGCAAGTACCTGTAATCGGTACGTGCTGACAGGTGGGTCGAGCCGGCGGGAGAGGCTGCTTCCGTCGGTTTTTTACTGAGCGAGGGGCTTACGATGAAAAACGTTCTATGCTTTGGCGACAGCAACACCTATGGTTACGATCCGGCGGGCATGCGCGACGGCACCGCGGTGCGCTATGCGCAGGATGTGCGCTGGTGCGGCGTGGCCCAACGTGACTTAGGCGAGGGCTGGCATGTAATTGAAGAAGGCCTCAACGGCCGCACGACGGTACGCGACGACATGTGCCATCTGAACACCAATCTTAACGGCATCCGCGCACTGCCGATGCTGCTCGAGGCCCATAAGCCGCTGGATGCGATCGTTATTATGCTGGGAACCAACGATTGCAAGACGGTCTTTGGTGTGACGGCCTCCGATATTGCCCGTGGCACCATGGCGCTGATTCGCGCGGTGCGTGCATTTCCCTGGACCAATGCCGCACCCTGCCCGCGTATTCTGCTGATGGCACCTATCAAGATCAAGCCGCAAATCGCCGATGTATATATGACCGATTTTGACGAGCGTTCCGTCGAGGCCTCGGAGCATTTTGCTGAATACTATGCGCACGTAGCCGAGCAGTTTGGCTGCGACTTTTTGAATGCAGCGGAGTTTGCCGAGCCGGGCGATATCGACTATCTGCATATGATGCCCGAAAGCCATGAGAGCCTGGGTCACGCCGTGGCGGCCAAGCTCCAAGAGATGCTCGGTGAGTAGCACGGCCCCAAACCACCACAATAGTTCTCCTTGCGGTGGCTTGTTTCGTTGATTTGTCTTGATCTGTAACAGTTGTAAGGCCGAAAACGGGCTAGATGTTACAGATTGAGATTATTTTAGGTCGATATCGGTCGTTTGTCTCGATCTGTAACATCTAGGGTCGATTTTGCCGAGTTAATGTTACACATCGAGATTATCTTCTCAATGGAATTTGGATGTCTCGATTTGTAACAGGTGGGCCGAAAAATGGACTCTAACTGTTACAGATCGAGATGTTTGTGGGAACCACCGCAAAGGTGCCTGTCCCCTTTGCGGTGGTTTTGAACTGCGAGTCTTAATACTGCCACATATGGTTAACGGGGCCGGAGCCTTTGCCCATGTCAAAGCCGGCGGCGAGAGCGCCGGTTAGGTAGGCCTTGCCGGCGTTGACGGCGTCGGCAAGATCCATGCCCTGGGCCAGCGCGCAGGCGATGGCGGACGAGAGCGTGCAACCGGTGCCATGCGTGTTGCCGGTCTCGATGCGCTTGTGGCGGAACCACGTGGTGAGCGGATCGCCCAGGTGGTTGCCTTCGTCATCGAGCGGCGCGGGCTCTGCTAGCACATCGTTGGCCTCGTTGACAAAATGCCCGCCCTTAACGAGAGACGCGCAACCAAAGCGGCGGGTGAGGAGCATGGCAGCATTTTGCTGCGTGCGCTCGGAGTCGACCTCGTAGTCGAGCAGGGCCATGGCCTCGGGAATATTGGGCGTGATAACCGTCGCTAGCGGGAACAGGCGGCGGGTGAGCGCCTCGGCGGCATCTTCGGCAATCAGCCGTGCGCCCGAGGTGGCTACCATGACGGGGTCGACTACCACGTTTGTCGCGTTCCAGGCGCTCAGGCGGTCGGCGATAACATCGATAATCTCGGCAGAGGAAACCATGCCAATCTTGACGGCGTTGGGGCGGATATCGTCAAAAACGGCATCGATCTGCGCCGCGACAATATCCGGGGAGATGTTCTGCACGGCGGTGACGCCCAGGGTGTTCTGTGCGGTGATGGCGGTGATGGCCGTCTCGGCATACAGGCGGTGCGCCGTGATGGTCTTGATGTCGGCCTGAATGCCGGCGCCACCGCTGGAATCGGATCCTGCGATGGATAGAACGGCAGGTACCTTACTGCGATCCATGTTCGCTCCCTTGTTCGGTCGGAATCAAATGGGTCTATTACCCCGCATTATAAAGATGCCCAGGCCGGCGATATGCCGAACCCGGGCGCGAGATGCAATTTTTACGCAAATGCAGGCAAATGTTCACAAGTTAACAATTGGCAGGTGCTGCGGTGAGCCTATAGGCGATCGCGGCGAATCGCGGCGATAAGGTTAGTCCTCCATGCCGAGGTCAATCGTGGTGCCCTCGAAGATCTTGTTGACGGTGCGGACGGCGCACATCTTGCCACACATGGTGCAAGTGCCCTCGGTGGCGGCGGGGGACTCCTCGTAGCGCTTCTTGCCCGTAACCGGGTCGAGCGCGCACTTCCACATGGCGTCCCAGTCGAGCTTGCGGCGTGCCTGGCCCATCTTATCGTCCATGTCGCGGGCGTGGGGCACCTTTTTGGCGATGTCGGCGGCGTGTGCGGCGATCTTGGTAGCCATGAGGCCGTCGAGCACATCCTGGGCGTTGGGCAGACATAGGTGCTCTGCCGGTGTCACGTAGCACAGGAAGTCGGCACCGGAGCTGGCGGAGATGGCGCCGCCGATGGCAGCGGTGATGTGGTCGTAACCAACGCCGATATCGGTCACCAGTGGCCCGAGCACATAGAACGGAGCATTGTGGCACAGGCGCTTCTGCAGTTTCATGTTGGCAGCGATCTCGTCGAGCGCCATGTGACCCGGGCCCTCGACCATGACCTGGACGCCGGCGGCCCAAGCGCGCTTGCACAGCTTGCCCAGCTCGATCATCTCGGCGGTCTCGGTGGCGTCGTTGGAGTCGTAGAGGCAGCCCGGGCGGCAGGAGTCGCCGAGCGAAATCGTCACGTCGTACTCGTGGCAAATCTCGAGCAACTCGTCGTAGAACTCATAGAACGGGTTCTCGTTACCGGTGACCTCCATCCAGCCAAACAGCAGTGAGCCGCCGCGGCTCACGATGTTCATCAGGCGGCCGGTCTCCTTAAAGGTCTTGGTGACTGACTTGTTGATGCCGCAGTGAATGGTCATAAAGTCCACGCCGTCCTCGGCATGCGCGCGCACGACTTCGAACAGGTCGTCCTTGGTGAGCTTGACCAGCGGCTTTTCCATGTAGCCGATGGCGTCGTACATGGGGACGGTGCCTACCATGAGCGGCGTCTCGTCGATGAGCTGCTGGCGGAACTGGCGCGTCTTGCCCGAGTTGGAGAGGTCCATGATGGCGTCGGCGCCAAAGTCCTCGGCGATCTTGACCTTCTTCCATTCCTCGGCGGCATCGGCCTTGTCGCCCGAGATGCCCAAGTTCACGTTGACCTTGGTGGACAGGCCCTCACCGACGCCAAAGGCGCGCATGCCCTTTTTGATGTGCACAATATTGGCGGGAATGGCGATGCGGCCGTCGGCCACGCGCTCGCGGATGTATTCGGGGTCGCGATGCTCGCGCTCGGCGACTTCCTTCATCTGCGGCGTGATCTGCCCGGCACGGGCGAAGTCGATTTGCGTGACGAGCTTGTGCTCGGTCTGTGTGCTCATTGGCACGGCTCCCTTCGTTGGCATTACCCATATCAGGTTTGCGGGTCAGGGCGGGCGCGCCCAATCTCAGCCTGCCGTCTTGTCCTGCAAGCTCCCCGTTATGTCATGGGCTCAAGTATAGCCTGAATGGGTACGATTGGGCCAACGAGCGTGCCTGTGGGGAGGCGTACATGGAAGACAAGCATCTATATCGAGAGACGCAATGGGACATATCGGCCGAGGAGGGCCGTGCGCACCATGGGTTGGTCGCGATTGGCTTTGCGGTGCTTGCCGTGCTGGTGATTGCCTTTTGTATTTGGACGTTTGGCGGTCGCGGCGGCGCTGCCTGGGAGTTTGAGGGCGCGCCCCGCGGCGGGGGAGTTTGGGGCCGACGATGCCCTGCCGATCATGACGGTGAAGGTCGCTGGCGGTAACACGGTGGCCGCACCGGGCGACTACTGGTATCCGCGCGACGAGTTTGTGCAGCTGCAGTTGAGCGGCGGGTCTATTCCGGGTGAAGAAATCGAACGCGTGACGTTTGATGAGGCACTCAAAACACTCATGGTGAAGCTCAAAGATCAGGGCGATGTGCCCACGACCATGGATATCGCTCTGACGGAGTGGCGTCTGGAACCTCCGTCGGGCGTTACGGTATCCGACGTAGAGCACGTTAAGATTACCTACCAAGATGGCTCGACGAGCGAGATTGCAAAGGCCGATGGCTTGGCGGAGTAATGGGGTGTTTGGAAACGACGGGCCTATTGTGCCTGCGCGTTCATGAAAACCAGGGTGTTTTTGTCTGAAAGCTCGGGGATGTGCCGATAGCCGATGTTGAATGTGGTAAGTTCGCTTGCATCCTCGAGCTTGTTTTCTGCCATCCACCGCACCATGGAGCCGCGCGCCTTTTTGCTGGCGGTCGAGCGCTGGATGGGCTTGCCGTTGCGGATACCCTCGCCAAAGAGGCATGTGACGGCCGTGGCGTCGCCCGTGAGGTGGGGCAGAACGGCTTTGGCATACTCTACGCTGGCGAGGTTGACGATCGTGGTGTTTGAGCCTGCTGGGGCGATAGCCCGCGCGAGCTTGTCGCTCCAAAACGCGTAGAGGTCTCGGGCATCGTCAACGGCGAGCTTCGCGCCCATCTCCAACCGATACGGTTCGACGGCATGAAAGGGGCGAACGCACCCGTAGAGGCCGGAGAGGATCCATAGATGGTCTTGCAGCCATATGAGCTGCGCGGAATCCATCACCTCGGGCGCCATGCTCTGGTACTGAATGCCGTGATAGGACATGACGGCAGGGGAGAGGTGACGGGCGATACCGGAATCGGCAAGATCGCCGTTTCCCAAGATGGGCTCGAACTCATGCAAAATGTCGAGACAAGGGGCCAGTAGCTTGTCGCTGACGTTCCACAGAGCTTGTAGGCCGCTGTCGCCTTCGGTTCGTTCGATGTCCAAGAGCGCATGGTGCAGCTGGGCAGTCTCGCACGCAAAGGGCGGAATCCCCTGAACTTCAAAAGCATCTTGTGCCGCGCGCATTTGCTTGGCGGGTGAAACGATGACCTGGAGCATGAACTCTCCTCTGCCAAAAAGAAGTTGCGGTGGAATGCGGTCTGCGCGGGCCGGTTGAAGGCCAGGTTAGTCCGTATTCCACCGCAAGTTATAAAGGGCTGGTTTGGTGCGCCTTACGAGGGTTGGTTAGGCGCGCTCGAGGAAGGCCTTGTAGCCGCGATAGGCCTCGTAGATATCGGCCTTGTTGGCGACCTCCCACAGGGCGTGCATGGACAGGACGGCAACGCCGGAGTCGATGACGTTCATACCGTACTTGGCCATGATGTAGGCGATGGTGCCGCCGCCGCCCGCGTTGACGCGACCGAGCTCACAGGTCTGGAAGTCCACGCCGGCCTCGTCCATGATGTCGCGGACGAGGGCCACGTACTCGGCATCGGCGTCGTTGGAACCGCCCTTGCCGCGGCTGCCCGTGTACTTGTTAAAGCACAGGCCGCGACCCATGAAGGCGGCGTTTTTGGTCTCGAACTTGCCGGCGTAGCCCGGGTCGAAGCCGGCGGACACGTCAGAGGAGAGCATACGGCTGCGGGCGAGCGCGCGGCGCAGGGCCAGCGGGCTATCCTCGCCGGCGAGTGTCATGATCTCGGCGACGGTGTTCTCGAAGAAGAGGCTCGTCATGCCGGTGGCACCCACGGAGCCGATCTCCTCCTTGTCGACGATGAGTGTGATGCTCGTGCGCTCGACATTGGCCACATTGATCTGGGCAAGCATGGAGGGGTAGGCGCAGACGCGGTCGTCGTGGCCATAGCCCAAAATCATGGAGCGGTCGAGGCCCATGTCGCGGGCGGGACCGGCGGGCACGACCTCGATCTCGGCGGAGAGGAAGTCCTCCTCCTCGACGCCGTACTGCTCTTTGAGGATGTCCAGGAACATCTGCTTGACGGGCTCCTTGGGAGCGTCCTTGTCGTCCTCGTCAAACTTGACGGGACGGCCGCCCACGATCACGTCGAGGATCTCGGCGTCGACGGCGTCCTTGGCGGGCTTGGACATCTGCTCGCTCGAGAGGTGGATCAGCAGGTCGGAGATGGTAAAGACCGGATCGTCTGCCTTGTCGCCGATGTTGATGTCGACGGTGGTGCCGTCCTTTTTGCAGATGACGCCCACGAGTGCAAGCGGGGAGGCCACCCAGTGGTAGCTCTTGACGCCGCCGTAGTAGTGCGTGTCGAGGTAGGCCATGTCGCCGGCCTCGAAGGCGGGATTCTGCTTAAGGTCCAGGCGCGGCGAGTCCACGTGAGCACCCAGGATGTTAAAGCCCTGCTCGAGCGGGGCGGTGCCCAGGTTGACGAGCATGAGGTCTTTGCCGTGGTTGGCGGCGTACACCTTGTCGCCGGCCTTGAGCGTGCGGCCCTCGGCAATCACGGTCTCCAAGTCGACGTAGCCCGCCTCCTCGGCCATCTTGATGCCGGTCTTGACGCACAGGCGCTCGGTCTTATTCTCGCTCAAAAACTGCTTATAGCCGCGGCAAAGCCCCTCGAGTTCCTCGACTTGCTGTGGCGTGTACTTTTTCCATGCGCAGGGACGCTCCATGACGCAGGCTCCTTTCGGATCGATCGTGCTGGTTGATGTACCGTGAGCCATCGTATCACGCGCGGGCCCGCGGCGGCAGGGAAGCCTGATGTGCGGTGGCCGCGGGGCGGGGAGCGTGTAAACTGGTGTGAGCAAACCGTGCCCAGCCCAAAGCGAGGTATTCAATATGTCTGACAAGCGCCGCACCTTTGCCGTTATCGACGGCAACTCGCTCATGCACCGCGCCTTCCACGCCGTGCCGCCCACCATGAATGCGCCGGACGGGCGCCCCACCAACGCGATCTTCGGCTTTCTGAACATGTTTCTCAAGATGATCGATGCCTTTAACCCCGACGGTGTGGTCGTGGCGTTTGACAAGGGCAAACCGCGCGTGCGCATGGAGATGCTGCCGCAGTATAAGGCGCAACGCCCGCCCATGGACCCCGATCTGCATGCGCAGTTTCCGATGATCAAGGAGCTGCTCACCGCGCTCAACGTGCCGATTCTGCAGTCCGAGGGCTGGGAAGGCGACGATATCCTGGGTACCATGGCGCGCCTGGGTGAGGAGGCCGGCTGCGACATGCTGCTGGTGACCGGCGACCGCGATATGTATCAGCTCGTGACCGAGCACGTCAACGTGGTCTCGACTCGCAAGGGTCTGTCCGACGTGGCAATCATGACGCCCGAGAGCGTAGACGACCTGTATCACGGCATTACGCCGGCGCTCGTGCCCGATTTTTACGGTCTGAAGGGCGATACGTCGGACAACATTCCCGGCGTGCCGGGCATCGGCCCTAAAAAGGCGAGCGCGCTCATCGCACAGTACGGCAGCTTGGACGAGGTCATCGCGCATGCCGACGAGGTCAAGGGCAAGATGGGCGAGAACCTGCGTGCGCACATCGACGATGCGCTGCTGAGCCGCAAGGTCGCAACCATTCGCACCGATGCGCCCGTCGAGCTCGACTTTGACGAAACATCCTTCCCGGCGTTTTCTGCCGACGAAGTGTCCGCGGCGCTGGGTACGCTTGGTATCACCGCCATGCAGAACCGTTTCTTGGCGCTGATCGGCAGCGAGGGCGGCCGAGGAAACCGGGGCTTGCTGCTCGCTGGAATCGCTGGCGTTGCCGGCATCAACCGAGTCGCCACCCACAAACGGGTTCTTCGGCTCGGCGTTGCCGGTATCGGCAGTACTATTGGGGTTTTCGTTATTCCGCGGGGTCTGGTCGACGCCCTGCGGGTTAAATTCGTCAGCCATTGCTGCTCCTTTTCCTAAATTCCTATCACGTCTGTTCGGCGGCTATTCGGGCACTTGCCCATTGCCACTTCTCGTGTGCTACCTCAGTAGTAAAGGCAGTCAATCTGGAGGTTTTCTGAACGTTGATTGAAAGTCTATGCGTAATCATCGCAGAGTCTTATGGGCATCTCGGCTTCGAGGGGCTGATTTCCTGTTTCGGGAACATCTACTTGCACTTCAAGGGGCTGTTCGCGCGGTCAATTCCGAGTATCAAGGGCCCTCATTTAACGCCATTCCGCCATTTTTGCAGCCGGCCTACTTGACCGGGAGCCCCTTGAAGCGGAAGTAGACGTTCGGGAGCGGCGAAATCCGCCCCTCGAAACCGAGTTCTTCACAATTTCCGGCCCTTTTCTGGCCCTTCTGCCTAAAGTGAACATATGACGATCAGCCTTCTTGAACATCCGTTGGGCGCACAGCCCGGACAGCCCGGCGACCGCAGCGCCTTCCATTTCGAAACGATCACCCGCCTGCCATCCACGGCCAGCGGGCTTGGGCGAGACGGTGCCCGATACGGCCGCACCGGCATCATTCACACGCCCCACGGCGATATTCGCACGCCTGCCTTCGTGCCGGTGGGCACGCAAGCCGCGATGAAGGCCGTGTTGCCCGAGCAGATGAAGGATCTAGGCGCACAGTGCCTGCTGGCCAACGCCTTCCACCTGTTCGAGCGCCCGGGCGAGGACGTGCTGGACGCGGCCGGCGGCTTGGCGCGTTTCATGAACTGGGATGGGCCCACGTTCACCGATTCTGGCGGTTTCCAAGTGATGTCGCTGGGCGTCGGCTTCAAGAAGACGCTGGCAATGGACGTGACCGGCATGAAGTCGGACGACATCATCGCCAAGGGCAAGGAGCGCATGGCCTGGGTGGATGAGGACGGCGTGACGTTCAAGTCGCCTTTGAATGGTGACGCACATCGTTTCTCCGCTGAGATTTCGATGGGCATCCAGCACAAAATCGGCGCGGACATCATGTTCGCGTTCGATGAACTCACCACGCTGATGAACACCCGCGGCTACCAGGAACGTTCCGTGGAACGCACCTACCGTTGGGCGCAACGCTGCGTAGCCGAGCATAAGAGGCTTACCGAGGAGCGTCTCGGCCAGCCGTACCAGGCGCTGTATGGCGTGGTGCAGGGCGCGAATTACGAGGATCTGCGCCGACGTGCGGCCTCGCAGATCGCCTCTCTGGACTTCGACGGCGTGGGCATCGGCGGCGCGATCGAGAAGCGCATCATCGGCGACACCTGCGCCTGGATCTGCGACGCGATGCCGGAAAGCCGACCACGCCACGTGCTCGGCATCGCCGCGGTCGACGACATCTTCGCCTGCGTGGAGAACGGCGGCGATACGTTCGACTGTGTGGCCCCGGCCCGCTGCGGCCGCAACGGCGCGATTTTCACGCGCCACGGCCGTTACAACATCAAGCGCGCGCAGTTCAAGCACGATTTCAGTCCGCTTGAAGAGGGTTGCGATTGCTACACCTGCACGCACTACACACGCGCCTACGTGGACCATGCGTTGCGCGCCCGCGAATTCAACGGTTTCACGTTGGCCACGATTCACAACGAGCACTTCTTCGTGAAGCTGCTCGACGATATCCGCGAATCAATCGACGGTGGCT
>OGPP01002586.1_pt1 | contig 10452 bp, 9 predicted proteins | sample 1553021 | NCBI WGS metagenome assembly OGPP01 (sample SAMEA2580217, study PRJEB22360) | human gut metagenome | biome: human gut; feature: human-associated habitat; material: faeces | place: Denmark | collected 2008/2010
GAGGCTTTTTAACTGTGCATTAATTTCATCATAATGAAATGAAAATGGAAGATAGAGAAACTTCATGCCAAGTCGTTTAGATAACTGTTCTGCACCGTATTTTGCAAGTGGATAGCAGGCAATATTTAAGAAACTTTCTGACATGGATAAATATTCTTCGTACTCCTCGCACTCTGTAATGTCTTTTACCGTGTATCCTGCTGCCTTTGCGATTGTCTTTAATTCGGTTTCTTCTCTTGTCGGAAAATCATTTCCGATAATATTTATCTGTTTTAAATTCTTTTCCCGCATGGGAAGTGGCTTATATAAAGCATTTCGCAACTTCTGGTCCGGAGTCAGCCCTTCCTTTTGCATAATCGGATCCATGTAACAATCCACGAAACACTGTTCTGGAAAGCGACTTCTTAGCGTATCATAAATATAGGCCAGGTCGCATCCCATAAAATGATGCACACAAACCGTAAATAAAAGAACAACGGATGGCTTCTTCGGCAATTTGTGAAGAATATCACTGACACCTTCAATGACAAGATCCTCCATCTGCCCGTTGAACAAATCTTCTTCCTTTATTTCTACAAAAGAAAAACGGTCTCCTGCGTTCATTTCTGCTGCAGTCAGAATAACACCTCTGTTACAGTTTGCGCCGCATACATAAATCTGGTGAGAACCTGGCAGGAGCATTCCCATATGTACAATATTCCATGTGCCGTGTGCCGGGCTGTTATATTCAAGTCCCGGGACAAAAGGCAGCGGCCATGCCGCATCCTGAAAAGGAATCTCCTCCTGTAAGGAAGGCGATAATTTTTCTTTTATCTGATTATTCCATTGTTCGTCTTTTGCTTTTCCGTGAAGCATTTTAAGCAAAATAAATCCCTCCCTGTAAATCCTTCATATTCAACTTCTTAGATTCCACAAAGTGTACGGATTTTTCCTGCAAGAATCCGATACTCCTCTGCCATTTCTGAATCCGGATACGCTTCTATCACCGTCTTTTTCTGTTCTTCTGCATCAGTGACAAGCGCACTTCTTGATAAAGTTCCGATGACTTTACTGTGAATATCTTCTGCTAATTCCTCTACTTTTGCATCCTCATTTTTTACATTTCTGCGATTCAAAATGAGGCCGCCAAGCTGTGCATATCCTCTGTCTTTGAAGTTTTCTACTGCCATTGCAATATTGGCTGCCGCATGGATTGCCATATTTTCACCAGAAGTAATGACAAATACTTTATCGGCATAGCCACGGCGCATTGGCATGGAAAATCCACCACAGACAACATCGCCAAGAACATCATAAATGACAACATCCGGGCGGTATTTCTCATATGCACCTTTTTTCTCCAATATCTCTAATGCCGCAATGATTCCTCTTCCGGCACAGCCAAGTCCTGGCGAAGGGCCACCGGCTTCCACACAGCAAACACCTGCGAAGCCTTCTTTTACCATTTCTTCTAAGGTGAAATTTTCTTTTCTTGTCCGTACTAAGTCAAGAACTGTCTCTACTTTTTCTCCGTGACGCAGTAAAACTGTCGAATCTGCTTTCGGATCACAGCCAATCTGCATAACTCTGAGTCCCTGGCTGGCAAATACCGCCGCCACATTTGAGACAGTCGTGGACTTTCCGATTCCACCTTTTCCATATACCGCTATTTTAATCATACTTTTTTCCTTTTATCACACTTTTGCATAGGCAGCTTTCGCCGTCACTCCAGAAAGTCGTCCAATCTTGCCGGACAGCTCACTGATTTTCGTCTGTGGAGCATCAATCACCAGGCTGATAATGCTAATATTTTTTTCTCGGTAAGGAATACCCATTCTGCCTACAACATACTCTGCGTAATCGTGAATCATTTCATTTAATTTCGCTGTACTTTCACTGTCCTCCACGATAATAGAAAGAACGGCAATTCTTGTGTCTTCCATGATTTTCCTTTCTCCAATTAACAGATTCTTGGTAAAAGCTCTCCACCTGGAGGTGGAAGTAAAGTTTCCGCTCCGATTTCTGTTGTGACTACAACTCTTCCTGGCATTTCTTCTGTTACTTCACCAATAATTGCAGCTTCTGAAGAATACTTTCCTTCTCGTAATTTAGCTACGATTGCTTCTGCATTTTCCTTTGGTGCAAAAATGACAAGACGGCCTTCGCAGGCAAGGTAAAGCGGTTCTAATCCAAGCATTCCGCATACACCTTTTACGCTGTCCTGCACCGGAATTGCTTCGGCATTCAGACGGATTCCTGTTTTACTCTGTTCCGCAATTTCATATAAAACAGTTCCAACACCGCCTCTTGTCGCATCACGAATAACGTGAACATCCTTTGTCACAGATAAAATATCCTGTACTGTTCCCCAAAGTGGTGCACAGTCACTTGTCACATCAGCATCAATTCCGAAGTCTTCTCTTGCAAGCAAAATAGTACATCCGTGTCTTCCGATATCTCCACTGACAATAACGGCATCACCTGGTTTTGCCATGAATCCAGAAGTCTCTACGCCCTCCTGAATCTCACCAATACCTGTGGTTGTGATAAATACACCATCTACCTGACCTTTTCCAGCAACCTTTGTATCTCCGGCAACAATCTTTACTCCAGCTTCATTTGCTGTCTTTTCCATTGCCGCTGCGATTGCCTCTAATTTCTCCATCGGGAAACCTTCCTCAATAACAAAGGCGCAGGAAAGATAGAGTGGCTTTGCTCCCATGCAGGATAAATCATTTACTGTACCGCAAATGCTGAGCTTTCCGATATTTCCTCCCGGAAATTCTGAAGGAGAAACAATAAATCCATCTGTGGTAAATGCAATCTTTCCCTCTTTCATCTTTAATACTGCCGCATCGTCACTTGTCAGTTCTGGATTGGCAAAATGTGCTTTAAATACCTGGTCAATTAATTCACTTGTCTGTTTTCCTCCTGCACCGTGAGCAAGAGAAACTGTTTTTCCTTTTAAGTTATCCATGATTTTTCCTCTTATTGTTTTTTACTATATTTTTAGATTTATAATTTATTATATCTAATACTCTGTAAGTGAAAGTTATTCTCCCCTGCTATTATACTGATAATAAGCTGAGCAGGCTCCCTCATTCGATACCATACAGGCTCCAATCGGATGAAGTGGTGTACAGCCTTTTCCAAATACTTTACAGTCTGTCGGACGGCATTTCCCCTGTAATACATCTCCACAACGGCAGGCAGGACTCGTTCTTCCTTCCATCTTCGGAATCGAAAACTTCACTCTTGCATCAAAGTCCTGCGCTTCTTTTCGCAGGCGAAGTCCGGAATTTTTAATCATACCAAGTCCTCTCCATTGAGAATCACATGGTTCCATCCATTCTTTGATCAGTTTCTGTGCCGGAATACTTCCCTCTTCCGTAACAACCCTTGGATAGGCATTAACAAAAAATGGGTTGCCTTCCGGGAACTTCTTTAATAATACAGCAAATGCAGTTAAAATCTCGCTGGCAGTAAAGCCGGTTACTATACCGCTGATTCCTTCTTCCTCACAAAGCTTTCTGTTCAATGCATTGCCGGTAATCGCATTAACATGGCCGGGATATAAGAAAACATCGGCACTGTCTTTCAACATCTCATAGGCACCCGGCATTGTTTTATTCGCAGTAAGAAGTGCATAGTTTGTAAGTCCTGCCTCTTTTGCCATCTTTACAGAAAGACAACTTGCCGGAGTTGTTGTCTCAAATCCAACGGAAAGAAAGACAACCTGCTCGTCTTTATGCTCTTTGGCATATTCAAAGGCATCCATCGGAGAGTAGACCATCTGAATCTTGCCGCCAAGACTTCTGGCATCCGCTAAACTCTTTGTACTTCCCGGCACACGAACCAGATCGCCAAAGGTACAAATAGTTACATTTTTCTCCAGAGCAAGCCATACTGCCTCATCAATAAAACCTGCCGGTGTCACACAGACCGGACAACCCGGACCAGAAATCAGTTCCACCTGCGGCGGCAAAATCTTTCGCACACCAAGATGAAAAATCTCATGGGTATGTGTTCCACACACTTCCATCACACGGACAGCAGGACCATCATAGCCTTCAATAATTGCTTTTGCTTTTTTTAATTGTTCTTTCATAGTAACCCCTCCAGAAGATTTTCTGCCTCATCCTCATCTTCTTCTGTAATCTTTGCAATCGCAATTCCTGCATGAACCATTACATAATCGCCCGGTTCAAGATTCTCTATCAGTTCTGCTGAAACTTCTCTTTTCGCTCCTGACGCATCTACAACCGCCATTCCATTGTCATAACTTTTGCTGGTAATCCTACACACATAATTTATTCCCCTTTTTGTAAACTTCTCATTGCTGCCACCGCCTGTCCAAGGCTGATTCCCCCGTCATTTGGCGGAAGTAAATGGTGTCGCAGCACATGAAATCCTCTTTCTTCTAACATGGTTACACTGTAATCTAAAAGTAATTTATTCTGGTAAACACCGCCACTTAATGCAACGGTATTAATCCCTGTTTCTTCTCTTACTTTTTCGCAGGCAGAGACAATCATCCCTGCTAATCTCCTGTGGAAATGTAAGGCAAGCTGATTGCTGTTTTCTCCTGCTAATTTTCTCTCTGCTAATTCTTTGACAAGAGATAATGTTGGTAAATAATATAAATCCGCTTTTATATTCCGATTTATAGAGTTGTTTTTCTCTACAACACTCTTCTGCGCTACATCAGAAATACTTTTTAGTTCTCCATAGTCTGTAATTATTCCAGATTCTGCAAAATCCTCAGAACCTGCTATTTTTTTCTTCTGGGCATCCAGCCATTTTTCGGCCGCAAACTGTAACGATGTAGATGCCTCCCCCTCAAATGTAGAGGACTTTCTGATGTCAAGAATCGCACTCACCGCATCAAATAATCTTCCGGCACTTGTAGACTGTACAGTATTAATTCCTCGTTCTTCCATCGTAAACTGAAGTTTTGCCAGCTTTGGCTCACAAAGTCCTAATGTTTCAATAATCAGAAGGGCATTTTCCTTTCCGTAAATCTTTCCAAGAAGAGATACGGCAATTCTCCAGCCTTCTTTTGCAGAAGCATCGCCGCCTGTCTGTGCAAATGGTTCGATGCACCCCCAGCGTGTAAAGGAATCATAGTCTGCCAACAGAATTTCTCCACCCCAGATTGTTCCGTCGGTTCCGTATCCCGTTCCGTCAAAAGAAACACCGATAACTTTTTTTTCGGTTGTCCATTCATTCTCTGCCATACAGGAAAGGATGTGAGCATAATGGTGTTGTACGAGAAATACAGGAAGCCCCATCTCTTCTGCCGCCGCTCTTGTATTATAAGACGGATGCATATCGCAGGCAACAATCTGCGGCTTGGTTTCCAGCAGTTCTTCCATTCGTTTCACAGACTCTTTTAACGCCTTTACCGTCCGCACATCTCCCATATCACCAATATAAGGCGATGGATAAAATAGCTGATTCTTTCCGATACAAAACGCATTCTTAAGCTCACCACCGACCGCAAGCACCTGACCTTTAAATTCATTTCCCATCATAAATGGAAGAGGCGCATAGCCTCTGGAGCGCCGAATCATATACGGCTCTCCCCGGTAAAAATCCATAACCGTGTCATCCGCACGAAGCCGTATTTTCCGGTCATGGGAAAGTATCACATCACAAAGCCCGCTCAGCTCATTTAATGCATCTTCATCGTCACGGCAAATCGGCGCTCCAGAAGTATTCGCACTGGTCATTACAAGGCAATCAGAAACCTTCGTTTCGTCCTGATAATCAAAAAGCAAAAGCTGCACTGGCGCATATGGTAACATAACTCCAATCTTTGGATTATCCGGTGCAACACTCTCACAAAGCGTTCCCCCTTCTTTTTTCGGAAGTAAAATAATCGGCTTCTGATGCCCGTCAAGAATCTCCTCTAAATGTGGTTCTGTCTCACATTCTCTTCTCACAACATCTAAGTCCTTCATCATAACAGCAAATGGTTTCATCGGACGTTTTTTCCTCTGTCGTAATCTTGCAACTGTTTCTTCCTTCGCCGCATCACAGCAAAGATGAAAACCGCCGATTCCCTTTACCGCTACAATGCCACCCTCGCTGATCACCTTTCTTGTATAACGAATCGCATCTGCTCCCCGTTCTTTCCTCCCAAGCAAATATACTTCTGGCCCGCAGTCGTTACAGCAGACTGGCTGTGCATCAAATCTTCTCGTTTCCGCATGCGTGTACTCATACTCACATTTCTCGCACATCGGAAACTCTCCCATACTCGTCCGTACTCTGTCATACGGCATGGAATCTAAGATTGTAAGACGCGGTCCACAACAGGTACAATTGATAAACGGATGCAGATATCTTCTGTCGTTCTTATCATAAAGTTCCTTCTTACATTCCGGGCAAATGGCAATGTCCGGGGATACGAAGATTTCTCCTTCTTCTTTTTCGCTTTCTATGATTTGGAACTTTTCTTTGGAGTCTGTTTCAGATTCAACTTTATGAATACCATCCTCACCCGATTCCACATTCTCCACATCCAGTTTCAAAATAACCGCCCGTTTGGGAGGCTCTTCCTGAATCTGCTTTATAAAGCTATGCACACATTCTTCGCTGCCCTCTGCAAAGATTTCCACATAAGGTCCCTTATTACTCACACTTCCGGCAATATCACAGGCATCGGCATGACGCTTTACCGTTGGGCGAAAGCCGACTCCCTGCACAATTCCAAATACTCTGATACAGACTCTCATACGCTCTGTCTCTTCTTTCCTGAGATTGCAAAGTGCGGTAAGTCATACCATTCTCCTTTATAAAATGGCACAGCTTTCTTCAGTAGCGAATCGGCGATAATAATGTCATATTCATTTTCTTTGATGTAAGTGATCCAGTCATCTTCTTCCTTAAAAAGAATATCCTGTTCTTTCTTTTGCTCTTTATTCATCATAAACCAGGATGCAACATTGATATTTGCAGAAATAAATTCTTCCCTCAACGTATTCGCCAGCACCTGCTGATGAACAATTAATATCTTTTTCTCAGATAATTCTTCTACACTCAACAGTCCTGCTACCTGCTCTTTTTTTTCTTTCCATTCTGGAATAATCTCCGGTGGACAAAATAGCTCATATGGCGTTCCAAATTTCTGTTGTAAATACTTTGCTGCTGCAATTCCTGCCGGCGAAACAACGATGTTTTTCTCTGCTGCTGCCGCTTCTCTTACAGCGTCTAAGCCATCGCCCATTCCATAACATACAACCTTTGAAAAACCTTTTTCGGCAAAATACTTTTTCAGGAAATCTTCTTCATAAATACCGCCAAATTCAAGAGGGGTTGCCCCGATAATTCCAATACGTCCTGGCTCCACGTCTTTTTCAACAGCGAACTTTTTAAATAATTCTTTCCATGTCTTTTTCTCACCATCATCGTAAAGCTTTGTTCCGTCCGTGTCGATTGTAAGCGCCGGAATTCCTGTTTTCTTTTCAATCATTCGGGAAAGTGCGCGATAATCCGTTCCGATTACTGCAGGAACCGGCGTACCAATCACTGCAATAAAATCTGCGGAAAGCTTCTCGCAGGCTTTTCCAATCTTTTCTACCAGGCGGTCATCCCGTCCAAGAATCGCATCCATATCACGAAGTCCTGCGCTGAAAATCGCACTACGACTCTCAAACCATCTTGGCTCATCAAATCCGCATATGTTTCCCGCACAGCCGCCGGCATCTAAAATAATAATCAGTCCGTGAAATTCACATAATACCGCTGCTGCGCCCGACTGGTCCGGAGCAAATGGGGAGAGATATTTTCTAAGTCCCTTCATTTAATTTGTCCCCCTTTCCAATTCCAGTACCCGTTCACACTCCTCAAAGAAATGCTTCACTCCACGATACCCAAATGGCTGTATATCATCACTCCACTCAAGCTGTGCTGCTTCTGGATGATAGTAAACAGCATCCTTTCCGATAACGATATCCACTGGATTCTCGCCCGGCTCATAGTAAATCATCGTTGGCTCCAGATTCGAATAAATCTTTGTTTCTGGACTTAACTTCGCCATCTTTTCGATATAAACAAAATCCTCTTTTGACAGATTTCCAAATACTTCTGCTACCGCAAACTCATATCGAATCAGCGCAAATGCAAGTTCAAATGCATTGGCGTTACAGCCTTCTCCAATTGCAAATACTGCATGTGGATACTTTTTCTTAAAAGCTTCTTTTGCTGCAAGTGCTTCCTCAAAATAAGCATCATCATCAAATTTACTTCCTAATGCCGCTGCAAATAATGTATATTGATTCTTTATTTTATCAAGCTGATATAGCCTTGTAAGTTCTATGTACGGAATTCCCAGTCGTTTTTGCATATCGGCCGCCGCAAAACGTGCTTCCGCATCTAATACCAGATTAAAATTCGCCTCTGCCATATCAAGATACTCATCATAGTTTTTACATCGGGAAATCTCACGAATCTTTTTTATCCCAAGCTGTCTTAACAGATCATAAAGTTCACTGTCATCTTCTAACGGAGCAAAATGTCCAAGAAGATTCACGGAAGTACTCTTCTTTTTCTTTGGCTCTAACAGAGAATAAATCGACTGTCTGACATGAACCATCGGCGGCTTTCTTCCCTCTCTTGTCAACGCATACATATAGCAAGGAAGAACCGGGATTCCAACCGCTTTTTGTGCTCTCTTACAAATACGCTCCATATCGGTTCCAAGCAAAGCATCTACACAAGTAAGACAAATCATAACAACCGATGGCTTTGTCTCCAGACAATCATAAATCTCTTCTACCGCCTGTGGAACCTTCTTCAAATGTCTTCCCGTTACAATATCCGTTTCATCCATCATCAGATAGAAAAATCGCTCACTGTATCCGCCAAGCTCACTTAAGATCGTTGTATTCCTTCCACAACAGCCCGGTGCTAAAAGAAGCATAACCGAACCCGGAATCGCAAGGCCTGCTCTCTTTACACCAAACCCCTGCGCTCCCGGCGAGTTATACGCAAGTGTAGCCGGTGAACTATAGATAAGGTGCTTTGAGGAAATCAATTCTTCGGGAATATTATCTCGGCCTGCTTCGGCAAGTTCTTTTGTGGTAATAAAATACGCTTCTTCTGCTTTCTTTTTCTCTGTCTCTTTTGCCATGATTTCTACCATACATCTTCCTCCGCTGTATCCTGTGCATTTTCCAGAAGTTCTTTTGCAAGATTTAAAAATGCCTGTGCCGCCGGAGATTCTGGTTCACCTTCGACAACAGTCATTCCCCTATCTTCACATCTGGTAATCTCGTCACTTCTTGGCACTTCACCAACAATCGGAAGCCTTACGGAATCCGCAAACTCAGTAACCTTCTCTGTCTCGTTTTCCACATTTCTGTGATTTAACACAATACCATACACCTTCGCATAGCTTCTGTCCTCAAAGTTCTTCACTGCATTATTAATATTATTGGCAGCATAAAGAGCCATCTTCTCACCAGAAGTCACAATCAACACTTTACTCGCATACCCCTCACGAATTGGTGCCGCAAATCCACCACAGACAACATCACCAAGAACATCGTATAACACAACATCAGGCTGGTGTGTCTCAAATAATTCCAAATCTTCTAACAAGCTAAATGTCGCAATAATTCCACGACCAGCACAGCCAAGTCCCGGTGTCGGACCACCTGTTTCAATACAGAGAACTCCACCGTAACCTACCTTTGAAATATCCTCAATTGTCTCTGGGTCTTCATCATATTCACGCATATAGTTCATTACCGGAATCGGTGTCGTACCCCCAAGCAGATTAATCGTAGAATCTGCCTTCGGGTCACAGCCAATCTGAATAACCTTCTTTCCCATACTGGCAAATGCCGCTGCCAAATTACTGGTCACCGTGGACTTTCCAATCCCGCCCTTGCCATAAACCGCAATCTTTAACATAAAAAAACTCCTCTATTCTACCCCTGACCGACAGACTGACCGTAAGGTAGAACAGAAGAGTTTTGCACTTTTCGTACTTTATTCTTACTATTCTTTTCTTTGTTTAAAACAAATCGTATCTATTTAGAATCTATACAATTATAGAAAATCAAGCGTATTTGTAATCTTAATATAATTGAATTAAAAATATCTCCATTTCTATACAACTTATATACAGATTTACTACTCGATTTTCAATTGCAAATTCTAAATAATTTCAAACTATTCCAGCGCGGAAAACCTTACTGTCAGAGTCGATATTTATCTTTCTATTATTATAACTATCCAGACTCACAAAATCAAATATCAGTTACTATATACTTGCATAACTTTGATTTACATAATCTTAGATAATTATTCTTTTATTGTTTTGTTATTTTTTTATCATAGTCTTATTATAACATCTGAGAAATGAAAGGCAAGTACATTTTCCAGTACAGTACTTATAGTAACATACTTCTTCTGCACATCTCTGCAATCCTGCCAGAGGCTATATCACTGTCAAACGTACAT
>OGPP01002588.1_pt1 | contig 10442 bp, 9 predicted proteins | sample 1553021 | NCBI WGS metagenome assembly OGPP01 (sample SAMEA2580217, study PRJEB22360) | human gut metagenome | biome: human gut; feature: human-associated habitat; material: faeces | place: Denmark | collected 2008/2010
GAACTTTGTAATGAATTAGGTTGCCAAGAAATTGGCATCATTGCAGAAGATAGCTACTACAAAGATCAAAGTCATTTGGAAATGAGCGAACGTGTGAAAATGAACTATGACCACCCGAATTCAATGGACAGAGATTTACTTATTCAACACTTAAAAGACTTAAAAAACGGAACTGCGGTGGATGTTCCTGTCTACAGTTATGTTGAGCATACCAGAACAGGCGAAACCAAACACTTTACGCCAAAGAAAATTGTTATTTTAGAAGGGATCTTATTGCTCACCGATGAGCGAGTTCGCCAATTAGCCGATATTTCAGTCTTCGTGGATACACCATTAGACATTTGTTTTATCCGTCGTTTACAACGTGATATGGAAGAACGTGGTCGTTCACTACAATCTGTGATTGAGCAATACCGTGCAACTGTGCGCCCAATGTTCATGCAATTTATCGAACCATCAAAACAATATGCGGATATCGTGATTCCTCGTGGTGGTAAAAACCGTATTGCGATCAATATGTTAAAAGCTCAAATTCTTCATTTGTTAAACCAAAAATAGGAAAAATCATGCGTCTTTGCGATACCGATATCGAACGCTATCTAGATGATGGCATTATTTCTTTAACGCCTCGTCCTGAAAATGACAAAATCAATGGTGCGACCATTGATGTGCGTTTAGGCAATTCATTTCGCGTATTTCGTGAACATTCCGCGCCTTATATTGATTTAAGTGGACCGAAAGAAGAAGTCTCTGCTCAACTTGAATCAGTGATGAGTGACGAAATTATTATCGGTGATGATGAAGCCTTCTTCTTACACCCTGGTATGTTGGCGTTAGCAACTACATTGGAGTCAGTGAAACTCCCTGCCAATATTATCGGTTGGCTAGATGGTCGTTCTTCACTTGCTCGTTTAGGTTTAATGGTACATGTAACCGCACATCGTATCGATCCAGGTTGGGAAGGCAAAATTGTGTTGGAATTCTACAACTCTGGCAAATTACCTTTAGCATTACGTCCTAATATGGTAATTGGTGCATTGAGTTTCGAAGTGTTAAGTGGTCCGGCAGCTCGCCCGTATACCAGTCGTAAAGATGCCAAATATAAACATCAGCAGAATGCGGTAGCAAGCCGAATTAATGAGGATTAATCCATGAAAAAGATCGCAATTAGCCTGTTGATCGTGCTGTTTGCGATCTTTGCTTTTTTTTATGTTCAACTTCAACAAGCTAAGAGTCTTTTGACCGAACAACTGACGAAACGAGATATTCAACTTGAAACGATAAGTATTAGCCTCTTTCCACAGCCTGTTATTTCCTTAGAAAAGGTTAAATATCACGCAATTTCTGCACAAAAAATTGAAGGAAAATTACCTTTTATTTCACTCGTTTTTGGGAATCCAACGATTGACGAAATTCAAATTCAGCAAGCTCGCTTTACTGAAAATGCATTAAATTCAGCCAATATCCGCATGGCATTTTCAGATTTTGCACTCAAACAATTTTTAAAAAAAGATCTTACTTTTAATGGTAGCAACCATATTTGGGTGAACCTTGAAAAACCTATTTATGGCAACACCGCAACCTTTGATTTTCTTTTTAACAAAGGAAATATCGCCCTTCGTCAGGAAGGTGAATCACTTATTCAATTTGATGACGTGCAATTCAATCAGCAAAAATTAGGCTATATTGAAATTCATGCTGATTTAACGAAACCACAGAAACTTGCCATTGGTTACATTCGACCAACATGCACCACAAATTGTCTTGCCATACTCAAATTTAGTAGCTATCTGCAAAAAAGTGCGGTCAATTTTTCTGGTAAAAATTTTCCGTTAACACAGTTGTTATCGTTACTTAATTTTCCTCAAACCATGACGGGCACAAGTGATTTTAATGTTCAATTAGCTTTTGCAAATTCAGAATTAGCTCAAGGGAAATTTGATTTTAATGCACGTGATGGTGAGCTTTTAGGACTTAATCTATTAGATATGGCGGCACAGTATTTACCGATTAATTACAACAGTGATTTAACCGCGAGTAGAAATATGAACACGCCTTATGAGCGTTTTGAATCAAGCCTTTCATTCGAAAATCATTTACTCAAAGTCGATAAAATAAACTTAAAAACAACCGCACTTTTAGGTGAGGGTTCTGGAGCCATTGATTTAGATAATGTACAATGCGACGTCAATTTAACTTTAAGATCAACTGACGAAAAATACAAAAAACTGGCATTGCCTATTCGCTTTTTCGATAGTTGCTACTCACCACAGTATAAGGTAAATATTGACCAAAACTTTCGTCATCAATTGAAAGAATTAATTAAAGAGAAATTAAAATAATGTCGTTTTACCAAAAAGCAGAAAAAACTCAATTTTGGCGCGTAGTTATCATGGCTTGCGCCGCTTTTATTTTTAATACCACGGAATTTGTGCCCGTTGCGTTACTCACCGATATTGGACAAAGTTTTGATATGCAAAGCTCTGATGTGGGTTTAATGATGACCGTTTATGCTTGGACGGTTATGATTATGTCTTTACCCGCCATGCTCGCGACAGGCGATATGGAACGTAAAGGCTTATTGCTGAAACTTTTTGTGATTTTTATCATCGGCCATATTATCTCGGTCATTGCGTGGAATTATTGGATTCTTCTCATTGCTCGTATGTGTATTGCGGTAGCGCATTCACTCTTCTGGGCAATTACCGCATCATTAGTGATGCGTGTGGCACCGAAGAATAAGAAAACACAAGCAATTGGTATGCTCGCTATCGGTACATCCCTTGCGACTATTTTAGGCTTACCATTAGGCCGTTTAGTCGGTCAATTAGTTGGTTGGCGTATTACTTTCGCAATCATTGCCGCATTAGCTTTGGTTGTGATGGTATTTATTATGCGTTTATTACCAAATCTACCAAGTAAAAATGCAGGCTCGTTATCTAGTCTACCTATTTTAGCAAAACGTCCATTATTGATTGGACTTTATGCCACAACGGTAATCATTGTTTCTGCGCACTTTACCGCTTATACCTACATTGAACCCTTTATGGTTCAAATCGGTGAACTCGATCCAAATCTTGCAACGATGATTTTGTTAGTTTTTGGGGTTTCTGGCATTACCGCAAGTGTGATCTTTAACCGCTTATACCGTTTCGGTCCAACTCAATTTATCAGTGGGGCTATGATTTTACTGGCTATATCTTTAACATTTATGCTTGCCTCTGCGAATTATACCGCCACCATGTTTACCCTTGCTTTTATTTGGGGGATTGGCATCTCTTGTATCGGACTGGCATTACAAATGCGCGTACTACAACTTGCTCCTGATGCAACGGACGTAGCAAGTGCCATTTATTCAGGTATTTTCAATGCGGGTATTGGTGCCGGCGCACTGTTTGGTAACCAAATCGCTCGCCATGTTGGTCTTGAATATATTGGCTTTACGGGCGCAGCATTAGCGATGATTGCACTCGGCATCTTTGTCTTCTTCAATTTCCGCTATCGCGCTCAAAACGTCTAAAAAAATGACCGCACTTACTCAAGTGCGGTCATTTTATTTTCTCTTTTTTAATCAAGATGGAAACAAGCGATTAGCTTACCATCAGGATATTTTTCCAATTTCGGTTGCTCATTTCGACATTTATCGGTCGCTTTCCAACAGCGTGGATTAAATGCACAACCTTTTGGTGGATTAATCGGGCTTGGTAATTCCCCCTTTAATTTAATCCGCTGACGACGTAATTCAGGCGATAATCTTGGTGTCGCCGAAAGCAACGCTTGTGTATAAGGATGCTGAGGATTATTAAAGATCTGTGCTTTTGTGCCCATTTCAACACAGCGGCCTAAATACATCACCATCACCTCATCAGCAATATGCTCAACCACCGAAAGATCATGGGAAATAAACACATAAGATAAACCAAGCTCAGCTTGCAAATCCATCATCAAATTCAGCACTTGCGCACGAACGGATACATCTAACGCAGAAACGGGTTCATCCGCTACAACCACATCAGGATTAAGCATTAAACCTCGAGCAATCGCGATACGCTGACGTTGCCCACCTGAAAACATATGTGGATAGCGATTATAAAACTCTGCACGCAACCCCACTTTTGCCATCATGGACAGTACTTTTTCTTTACGCTCTTTTGCCGATAGATTGGTATTAATGACTAAAGGTTCTTCCAAAATTGTGCCAATTTTCTTACGCGGATTCAGTGAGGCATAAGGGTTTTGAAACACGATTTGGATTTTCTGACGGCGCAATGCTTTCGTTTCGTGATCATTCTCTAAGAAATTTTGTCCGTTGTAATATAACTCACCTTCAGTCGGCTCTTCTATCATGGTCAAAAGACGACCAAGTGTCGACTTCCCACAACCTGACTCCCCCACCACGGCAAGCGTTTTGCCTCGTTCTAGAGAAAAAGACACGCCATCTAATGCTTTCACTTGCTGTGTTTTTGCAAACATCCCTTTTTTCACAGGATAATATTTCTTCAACCCAATGGCATTGAGCAATGGTGCATTTTCTTGTGCGACATTAGACATTGCTTGGTTCTCCTTGGGCATTTAATGGGGTGTGACATTTAACTTGTCGATTTCCTACTTGACGTAATTCAGGTTCAACAGTTCGACAAAGATCGATCGCATACGGACAACGTGGATTTAACAAGCAACCTTGTGGACGATCGTATTTACCTGGCACCACACCGGGTAAAGATTGCAAACGAGATTTACCTTCGGCAAATTCAGGTAAAGAACGTAATAACGCTTGAGTGTAAGGATGTTTTGGTTCACGGAAAATATCTTCTGCTTGCCCTTCTTCTACTACTTGTCCTGCATACATTACAATAATGCGATGTGCCGCTTCTGCGACTAGCGCAAGATCGTGCGTGATCAGAATCAACGACATACATTCTTTTTGCTGTAACTCAAGCAACAAATCTACAATTTGAGCTTGAATGGTCACATCCAGTGCGGTGGTTGGTTCATCTGCAATGAGCAATCTCGGTTTACATGCAATCGCCATAGCAATCATAACGCGTTGGCTCATCCCGCCAGAAAGCTGATGCGGATAGACATCAATACGTGATTCAGGATCAGGAATACCGACTAAGCGTAATAGCTCTAAGGTGCGTTCACGACGTTCTTTTTTACTGCCGCCTTGATGCGCCTTAATCGCCTCCATAATTTGGAAACCCACCGTATAAGCAGGATTTAAGCTTGTCATCGGGTCTTGGAAGATCATGGCAATATCTGCGCCAACTAATTCCCGCTTTTCTTTTGGCGGTAAGCTTAAGAGATCTTTTCCTTCAAATTCTAGCCCTTTCGCTGAAACACGCCCAGGAAAATCAATTAAGCCCATCACGGCAAGGGAACTCACGGATTTCCCCGAGCCCGACTCGCCAACAATACCTAATACTTCACCTTGATTGACTTGGTAGCTAATACGATCCACCGCTTTAAAAGGTGCTTTTTCATCACCAAAGTGAACAGACAGCTCTTTTACATCTAATAATGCCATTCTGCCCCCTATTGTTTTAATTTTGGATCGAGTGCATCACGCAACCCGTCGCCCATTAAGTTAAATGCTAAAACAAGCGATAAAATCACTAAACCTGGAATGGTAACCAACCAGTTGGCGGCCTGCATAAAACTACGCGATTCAGATAACATAGTCCCCAATTCCGGTGTTGGTGGTTTTGCACCGATACCTAAGAAACCTAAGGTGGCTAACTCTAAAATCGCGTTAGAAATCCCCATTGTCATTTGCACAATAAGCGGTGCAAGACAATTCGGTAAAATCACAATAAACATTAAACGTAATACGCTTGCTCCTGCTACACGCGAAGAGGTGACATAATCTCTGTTTTTCTCATTTAATACCGCTGCACGTGTTAAACGCACATAACTTGGAATCGAAACCACGGCAATCGCCAACGTCGCATTGGTTAAAGATGGCTCTAAAATTGACACTACCACAATGGTTAAAAGCAAGTTTGGGATAGCCAACATAATGTCAATAAAACGAACAATTAATGTATCCAATGCGCCACCATAATAACCGGCAAGCAAACCTAGGCTCGTTCCTAAAATGCAAGATAGAATGACAATAATGAAACCTGCAAAAACAGAAATGCGCGTACCATAAATAATGCGAGAAAGAATATCTCGACCAATGTCATCTGTACCCAGTAGATAAGCGGAATTGCCGCCTTCATACCAAGCTGGCGGTAACAATAAAGCTGAACGATTTTGTTCAATAGGATCAAAAGGTGCTATCCAAGGGGCAAAAATACTGATTAATGCTACAGCAAGAATAAAAGTGAGCCCAATCACTGCCCCTTTATTTTGTTTGAAATAAAACCAAAACTCCTGCAACGGTGTGCGAGGTGCAATCGTTTCAATGGATAAAGTTTGTTCCGTCATTAATAAGGCTCCTTATTGATGGCGAATACGTGGGTTTACCACGCCATAAAGTAAATCGATCGTCAAATTCACCACAATAATAATTGTAGCAATAATCAACACGGCGCCTTGTAAGACAGGATAATCACGATTGGAAATCGCATCAATAATCCATTTACCAATACCCGGCCATGAGAAAATTGTTTCGGTTAAAACCGCACCGGATAATAGCTGTCCTACAATCAAGCCCACCACGGTCACAACAGGGATAAGCGCATTACGTAGCGCATGTACAATCACAATTCGGGTATAACTTAAGCCTTTCGCTTTTGCGGTACGAATATAATCTTCACCTAACACTTCCAACATCGAAGAACGTGTCATTCGAGTAATCACCGCAAGTGGAATGGTACCTAATACAATAGCTGGTAGAATCAATGACTTAATTGCATTCCAGAAAGCGCCTGGTACGCCTGAAAGCCAAGTATCGATTAACATAAATCCCGTTGGTGTATCGATCCAGAAGCTATCTTCTAAACGCCCCCCTTGTGGTAAGTCTAACCAAGGTGAAACATATAAGATCAAAATTAATCCCCACCAGAAAATTGGCATGGAATAACCCGTTAATGACATAGCTGTCACGGTATGAGAAATCCAGCTATCTTTCTTGACGGCCGCAATCGTTCCTAGCGTAATACCGGCAATTAACGACCAAAATAGTGCAAAGAAAGCCAATTCAAAGGTAGCAGGGAAAAGTGTGAAAAACTCTCTCAGAACAGGTTGTTGGGTGCGGAATGATTCACCGAAATCACCTTGTATTACATTGCCAATATAATTGAAATATTGCTGATACAACGGTAAATCGAGACCAAGTTGCTTCATCATTTGTTGATGAACTTCTGGCGTTAAACCTCGCTCTCCCATCATAATCTCCACAGGATCGCCTGGAATAAAATGAATGAGCGCAAAAGTCACAAAAGTAATGGCGATAAAGGTAGGAATCACCATTAAAATACGTTTTAAAATAAATTTAAACATCTACTTCCCACATGATAAAAGTGCGGTCATTTCTTCGAATGCTTTCGCACTTGGCACCTTGAGCATAAACATCAATATTCATGCCGCTGCAATAAAATCCTCCCGATTCTACCGCACTTTTTCTAATTTTGCCAAATGCGCAATCAGCCACTTAATGCCTTGAGCTTGGAAAGCGATTTGTAAACGGGTGTTATTATCTGAGCCTTCAACGTTTATCACTGTGCCAAAACCAAACTTTTCATGCTTCACTTTTTGTCCCATTTTCCATTCGTTCTCAGGCAAATTCGCGCTTAAACTTCCCACTTTCGCTTGGTTTAATGCTCGAGTCACCGTTCCACGCAAGCGGATTTCTTGAATGCATTCTGATGGCAATTCTGTAATAAAACGTGAAGGCAAATGACGTTCTTCTTTTGTATAAACACGACGACTTTCTGCATAACAAATCGTCAGTTTTTGCTTAGCACGTGTAATGCCCACATAAGCAAGACGGCGTTCTTCTTCTAAACGACCGGGTTCTTCAAATGAACGGAAACTTGGGAATACGCCCTCTTCTACCCCCACCATAAACACGCGTGGGAATTCCAAACCTTTTGCTGAGTGTAAGGTCATCATTTCTACACAAGATTGATGCGGTGAAGCCTGCTCTTCTCCCGCTTCTAAAGAGGCATGAGTTAAAAAGGCAGTAAGATCGGTCATGTCTTCTGCTTCATCCGGTTTGATGAACTCTCGGGTTGCCGTCACCAACTCTTCTAAGTTTTCAATACGCACTTCACCTTTCTCACCTTTTTCCTGTTTATACATGTCGTATAAGCCAGAATGTTTTATCACGAAATCGGTCTGTGCAAACAATGGCATTTCAGCTGTATCCACCTGTAAAGAATTAATTAACTCTTGGAAGCGCAACAATGCGGTTGAAGCGCGTCCCGTTAGCATATTTTCTTGTGTGGCTACTTGAACAGCTTGCCATAAAGTAATTTGACGCTCACGAGTTAAATTTCGTAACACATCTAAAGTACGATCGCCAATGCCACGTGTAGGGGTATTAATCACACGCTCAAATGCCGCATCATCTTGACGATTATTAATTAAGCGTAAATACGCCAACGCATCTTTAATTTCTTGGCGTTCGAAGAATCGCATCCCGCCATAAATCCGATAAGGAATTTGGCAACGAATCAAGGCTTCTTCAATAACACGAGATTGGCTATTACTACGATATAAAACAGCACAATCATCTAATTTCCCACCGTCATCTACCCAGTTTTGAATCTGAGAAGCTACAAATTTTGCCTCATCTAATTCATTAAATGCTGCATAAATACCTACTGGCTCACCCATTTCACCGTCGGTCCATAAATTCTTACCGAGGCGATCACTATTATTCGAAATAAGTTGGTTGGCACTTTTCAGAATATTGCCGGTAGAACGATAATTTTGTTCCAAACGAATAGTTTCGGCGTTGAAATCTTTCAGGAATTTTTGAATGTTTTCGACTTGTGCACCACGCCATCCATAAATGGATTGGTCATCATCGCCCACTATCATTACTTTGCCCGTATTGCCGGCAAGAATTTTGATCCAGGCATATTGGATTTTATTAGTATCTTGAAACTCATCCACCAAAATATGCTGAAAACGTTGCTGATAGCGTTGCAAAATCACAGGCTTTTTAGCAAATAATTCATACGCACGAATTAACAATTCAGCAAAATCCACCAAGCCCGCACGATCACAAGTATCTTGATAAATTTGATAAATCTTAATCCACTCTTTTTCCTGACGATCACCAAAATCATTAATATCTTGCGGTCTTAAACCTTCATCTTTTTTATTATTGATATACCAGCACGCTTGTTTCGGTGGAAATGCTTTATCATCATAATTGTGCAATTTCATCAAGCGTTTCACTAAACGAAGTTGGTCTTCAGAATCCAAAATTTGGAAATCTTGTGGCAAGTTTACATCTAAATGGTGAGCGCGTAATAATCGATGGGCAATGCTATGGAATGTGCCAATCCACATGCCAAATAAATTGGATTGAGCATGTTTGGATAAAGTATCTTGAATACGATGGCGCATTTCAGCAGCGGCTTTATTAGTAAAGGTTACCGCCATAATGCTGCCTTCAGAAATATTTTCTACGGCAATCAACCAAGCAATACGATGAGTCAGTACGCGAGTTTTACCACTTCCCGCACCTGCAAGTACAAGGTAATTACCAAGCGGTGCTGCCACTGCTTCACGTTGTTTATCATTCAAGCCATCAAGTAATTCTGAAATATCCATTGCTCTTATTTTAATCTGGTTAAATTTACAGGGATTATAGTGGGAATTATACTTTTAAACAATATATTTACAAATATCCCCCATCCGCTTAATATTAGCCGCCCTAACAATACTTATAAATTAAGGAACCAAAAGGAAACACAATGTCAATTAAGACAACTCTAAAATTAACCGCTCTTTCAGCTCTAGCTTCCCTAGTATTTACCTCAAATGCACAGGCTGAAGGAAAACTCACTGTCTATTGCAGCGTACAAAACGTTGTATGCGAAAAAGTCACTCAAGCCTTTAGTAAAAAATACAATGTAGATGCACAATTTGTGCGTAATAGTACAGGCGTTGTATTAGGCAAAATTAAAGCTGAAAAAGAAAACCCGCAAGCTGACTTCTGGTTTGGTGGTACCATTGAACCCCATCTTCAAGCTGCAGAATTAGGCTTACTTGAATCCTATCGTTCCCCATTACAAAAAGACATCATGCCGCAGTTTAAATCTTTAATGGAACAACGCGGTAATTTCACCTCAGTTATTTATTTAATGGAACTTGGCATTGGGGTAAATACTAAAAAATTAAAAGAATTGAATATTCCTGCACCAAAATGTTATGCAGATCTGATAAAACCAGAATATCAAGGTCAAATTCAATATCCAGATCCTCGCGTTTCGGGTACAGGTTATTCACTTATCAGTACTTTTTCCACATTATGGGGA
>OGPP01002589.1_pt1 | contig 10431 bp, 7 predicted proteins | sample 1553021 | NCBI WGS metagenome assembly OGPP01 (sample SAMEA2580217, study PRJEB22360) | human gut metagenome | biome: human gut; feature: human-associated habitat; material: faeces | place: Denmark | collected 2008/2010
GCTTATATTAATATGACTGGAACTTTTTGGGATACGATTGTTGTCTGCACGATCACGGGTCTCGCCATCGCAAGTTCTGGTGTGCTTGGACAGATTGACCCGGCAACAGGACAGCTTTATGTTGGCTCCGCATTGACCATCGCTGCATTTTCCACAGTACTCGGAAAAGTTGGTGGATATCTCGTAACAATAGGTATTACATTATTTGCTTTCTCCACAATTCTTGGATGGGAATATCATGGAGAAAAAGCTTTTGAATATCTGGTAGGAACCCATAAACTGAATATGGTTTATCGAATTATTTTCTCACTGGTTGCTTATGTTGGTGCAACACAGACTTTGGAACTTGTATGGAACTTTTCGGATATTGCGAATGCGTTGATGGCGATACCGAATTTGATCTGCATGATATTGTTAAGCGGAGAAATAGCGAAAGATGTGAAAGCATTCCAGAAGATAATCGATAGGGAAAGATAATTTCTGAATTTGCTTAGATAGCCAAAACATAGACCACAGGGAATATAGGATATTATATTCCCTGTGGGCGTCTTCTTTGCTGCGCAAATCAGAATTCAATGGAAAAGTTCCCTCATTTCTGATATACTAATACAATGTTGATAAAGTAAAAATTTATTTTGGGAGGTTTAATCATGAACTTAAATACAGGAATGAAAATGATAAAAACGGAGACAGTAACAGTGGAGAATGCAGCCAAGACTTTAGGCAGCGGCAGTCTCTTAGTATATGGAACTCCAGCAATGCTTTTATTAGTAGAAAAGACAGCCGTTGCGCTCTTAGACGGACATCTCGATGAGGGAATGACAACTGTTGGAACGAATTTAAATGTAGATCACGTTTCTGCAAGCCCAATTGGCTGTGAAGTAAGCTGTGAAGTGACACTTACAGAAATTGACAGAAAGAAGCTTGTTTTTGCTGTTGAAGTGAAAGATCCAGCAGGAGTGATTGGTAAAGGAACACACGAGAGATTCATTGTGGATGCAGAGAAGTTCCAGAATAAAGCGAATGGAAAGTTTGATAAATAATGGCGGCGACAGGAAAGAATAATCAGGGAAAAAATGACTCAAAAAGGAATAATCTGAAAAAGAATGCCACGGATTTTAAGGAAAAGATATCGAACGGTGAGCCAATGCGTCTAAATAAGTTCCTTAGTGATGCAGGTGTGTGTTCAAGAAGACAAGCAGACCGCTATGTGGAACAGGGACGTATTTTGATTGACGGAGAGCCGGCGCAGATGGGTCAGAAAGTGCATGCGGGACAGGATATCCGTGTGGATGGTAAGCGTGTCAGTGTGAGTCGTAAACAGATTGTTCTTGCGGTGAATAAGCCAAAAGGCATTGTCTGTACGACAGAGAAGCGAGAGAAAGATAATATCGTTGATTTTATTGGCTATCCTGAGAGGATTTATCCGGTGGGACGACTGGATAAAGATTCCGAGGGTCTTATTTTGATGACCAATGACGGAGAGTTGATGAATGAGATTTTGAAGGCGAGAAATTATCACGAAAAGGAATATGAGGTGACAATTAATCGTCCAGTAACAAATGTGTTCTTAAAGCAAATGAGTGAGGGTGTGGAGATTCTCGATACGGTGACACGTCCATGCAAAGTAAAAAGAACGGGCGTGTATACATTTCGCATTATTCTCACACAGGGCTTAAATCGCCAGATTCGCCGTATGTGTGAGGCATGTGGTTACCGTGTAAGAGAGTTAAAGCGTCTTCGTATTATGAATATTCATCTGGGAAGTCTGCCGACAGGAAAGTATCGGGAGATTACCGGGGAGGAGCTTTCTAAGCTTGAAAAACTTGCTGGAAGAAAACCGGGAGGAGTTTATCATGGATAAGCAGGCGAGAATGAAGGAACTTGTAGAAGTGCTGAATCAGGCTTCTAAGGCATACTATCAGGAAGACCGGGAATTATTTTCCAATAAAGAATACGACGAATTATATGATGAATTGCAGGCATTAGAGGCAGAGACTGGTATCGTGATGAGCCAGAGTCCTACACAAAATGTCGGTTATGAAGTACTCAGTGAGCTGGAAAAAGAGACACACGAAAGCCCGATGCTCTCTCTTGATAAGACAAAGAGTCCAGAAGCATTAAGAGACTGGCTTGGTGAAAAAGAAGGCCTTCTTTCCTGGAAAATGGATGGACTTACGGTGGTGCTGACTTATCGTGATGGCGTTTTGCAAAAGGCAGTTACACGAGGAAATGGTGTTGTAGGCGAGGTTATCACCAATAATGCCAGAGTATTTAAAAATCTTCCGGCAAAGATTCCATTTGCAGGTGAGGTTGTTCTGCGTGGTGAGGCGGTTATTAAATATTCGGATTTTAAAAAGATTAATGAAGGCATCGAGGACGTGGATGCCCGCTATAAGAACCCTCGTAATTTATGCAGCGGTTCCGTCCGCCAGCTTAACAACGAAGTGACCGCAAAGAGAAATGTCTTTTTCTTTGCATTTGCCCTTGTAAAAGCAGAAGGAAGAGAACTGGAGAATTCTGTGGAAAGCAATATGCTCTGGGTACAGAATCTTGGATTTGAGATTGTACCATATAAGAGGGTAGACAGAGAGAATATTATGGGGGAGATTCAGAACTTTTCCGAAAAGATTGTGGAAAATGATTTTCCATCTGACGGACTTGTTCTTATTTATGATGATATCGCTTATGGAATTTCTCTTGGAAGAACAGCGAAGTTCCCGCGAAATTCGATTGCCTTTAAATGGGCAGACGAAGAAGCAGAGACCAGGCTTTTACACATTGAATGGAGTCCGTCAAGAACCGGTCTTATTAATCCGATTGCCGTGTTTGAGCCAGTAGAGCTTGAGGGAACAACGGTAAGCCGTGCAAGCCTCCATAATATCAGTATTATGGAAGGATTAGAACTTGGTGAAAATGACCATATCAAGGTTTATAAAGCCAATATGATTATTCCACAGATTGCAGAGAATCTTACAAAAAGCGGCACCTGCCAGCCGATAGAGCATTGCCCGGCCTGTGGTGGTGCGACAGAAGTTCGCATAGAGAATAATGTCAAGACACTTTACTGTGTAAATCCATATTGCAGTGCAAAAAAAGTGAAGCTCTTTTCTCATTATGTAAGCCGTGATGCGATGAATATCGACGGGTTATCTGAAGCAACATTGATGAAAATGATTGAGCAGGGATTTTTATCCGAATTAAATGATTTGTACAACTTAGAACAGTATAAAGAACAAATCATTGCTATGGACGGATTCGGCGAGAAGTCGTATAATAATCTGATGCAGTCTATTGAAAAATCAAGGGATACACAGTTGTTCCGTTTCGTTTATGGAATCGGAATCTTAAATGTCGGAAGTTCAAATGCCAGGCTTTTATGCCGTCATTTTGGAAACTCTTTAGAAAATCTCCGCGGAGCATCCGTAGAAGAAATGACACAGATTGACGGAATCGGTGAAGTGATCGCAACAAGCGTACACGACTATTTTGAGAACGAACACAATCAGAAGCTTCTTGAAAAACTTCTGCCATATTTACATTTTGAAGAGGAAAATGTATCGGCAGGAGGCGAGCAGGAACAGAGCCTTTTAGACAAGACATTTGTTATTACCGGAACAGTAGAGCATTTCGCAAACCGAAAAGAACTGAAAGAAAAAATCGAAAGCCTCGGTGGTAAAGTAACAGGTTCTGTTTCTAAAAAGACAGATTATCTTATCAATAATGACAACATGTCTTCTTCAAGCAAAAACAAAAAGGCAAAAGAACTCGGAATCCCTGTGATTACAGAAGAAGAATTTCTTTCAATGATTGAATAAAATGCTTATATATTATTTAGAAAAGAGATGAAAATACATGCCAATCAGAATAAATGCTGATTTGCCAGCAAAAAAAATACTGGAACATGAAAATATTTTCGTAATGGACTACGAGCGTTCCTTAAAACAGGATATTCGTCCATTGAAAATCATTATCATGAACCTGATGCCTACCAAACAGGCAACGGAGCTTCAGCTTTTAAGGAGTCTTTCTAACACGCCGTTACAGGTAGACATCACTTTCTTAAAAACAGAAACACACGATGCACAGAATGAATCCCAGACCCATATGGAAACATTCTATACCATTTTCCCGGAAATCAGGCAGCAGTACTTTGATGGACTTATCATTACCGGCGCACCAGTAGAAACTCTCGATTTTGAGGAAGTAGACTACTGGCCGGAACTCGTAGAAATCATGGAATGGTCAAAAACACATGTAACATCGACCTTTCATATCTGTTGGGCAGCACAGGCAGGCCTTTACTATCATTACGGTGTGAGAAAAGAACTGTTAGACGAAAAGATTTTCGGAATCTTCCAGCATCACACTATACATAGAAAGACCCCGCTGATTCGTGGATTTGATGATGTGTTCAATGCACCTCACTCCAGACATTCACAGATTGTAAGAGAGGACGTAGAAAAGAATCCGGAACTTACAATTCTTGCAGACTCCGAAGAAGCAGGTCCATTCATCATCATAGCAAAAGAAGGACGTCAAATCTTTGTCACAGGACATCCAGAATATGATGTACTGACCCTTGATGGCGAATACAAACGTGATCTTGCTAAAGGAATGGACAATGTTCCATTTCCAAATCGCTACTACAAAGACGATAAACCAGAACTCGGACCGGTGAAGTCGTGGAGATGCCATGCGAATACGTTGTATACCAACTGGCTGAATTACTATGTATACCAGATGACGCCGTATGTGCTGAAAGAGGATGAGCAGGAATAAAAAGAGAAAAAGGCTGTCACATCAGGCAAATTTAAATTTGGTTCCATGGATTGGAAGCAGATTGAGTGCCTGGGGCGACAGCCTTTTCTAAAAGTTATAGAATAAAAACGATACTTTTTGATACTTAAAAGCGGATTGCCATTGACTTGTACGTATGAAAATGGGATAATGAACGCAGAGGTGATTGGTATGTTTAAAATTAATCCATACAGACCCGGAGCGGGCTTGATGCCGACGTATCTGGCTGGAAGAGATGCCGATATGGATGCGATCCGGGATTTGCTTGATGCCCTGAAATTGGGGATTCCGACCCAGTCGGTTATTTTCAGCGGTTTAAGAGGAGTGGGAAAGACCGTTCTTATCAATAAGCTTCAGGAAATTGCCGAAGAAAAAGGAATTTTTTGTAAACACATTGAGGTGGAAGAACGAAAAGATTTTATTTCTCAGATTGCAAGCTGTTCGCAGGCTTTTTTGCGTCAGATCAGTACTGCAGAAAAATTTAAATCACTGATACAGAAGCCATTGGATGCAATTAAATCTTTGATTGTTTCATTTGATCCAGATGGAAATACATTTTCTTTGTCGCTGCAGGAGCGGGAGCTGTATCGTACAAGTAACCTGACACAGAGTCTGACAGATGTATTTACGGCGTTAGGGGAAACGGCGTATAAGACGGAATCGCCGCTTTGTTTTTTTATTGATGAAATTCAGTATATGAAACCGGAAGAGCTGGGAGCTTTAATTGCGGCACTTCATCGGACCAATCAGCTTGGCTATCCTCTTATGCTGATTGGAGCTGGACTGCCTAAAATTTATGCCATGCTGTCGGAAGCAAAATCATATTCGGAACGGCTGTTTATTTATAAAGAGATAGATTCTCTGGATCGCGATCAGTCGATCGAGGCAATCCGGAAACCAGCGGAAAAATTAAATGTTTCCTATACGGACGAGGCGGTTGGAGAAATCATTGATATTACGAAGGGCTATCCATTTTTTATCCAGCAATTATGCCAGATTGTCTTTCAGAACACAGATGGAAAGCGGATCGATGAGAAACATGTGGAATCCTGCATTCCAGAATTTTTCCATAACTTAGATAATGGATTTTTTAAGGTGCGCTACGAGAGATGTTCGGAAGCGGATAAGAAGTTTATTTTTGCAATGGTCTCATGCGATAAACTGCCATGTACGATTTCAAATATTGCGCAGGTTATGCATAAGACGGTCAGTGCCATTTCTACGTCGAGAGCGCAGCTGATCAATAAAGGGATTATTTATGCAGTCCGCTATAAAGAATTGGATTTTACGGTACCAGAGTTCAGTGGATTTATAAGGAGACTTCCGGAATTTGGGGAGTGGGAGAAAGAAAATCAGGAAGAGCAGAAATAGGAAATCCACTCTTCTAGATTACGCGCGCAAGTCTTATATGCGTTCCATCTAAATTACCGGGCATGTTCCCGCATCAGCGCGATTTCCGCCGCATATCCATCCGGATCGTTCGGCGTTTCCAGATAGAAGGGAAGATGCTTTAACGCGGGATGCTGTACGACGCGGATCAGGGCTTCGGCTCCGATGTAACCTTCGCCGATGCGTGCATGGCGGTCTTTGTGAGCGCCAAGCGGATTCAGGCTGTCATTCAAGTGGATGGCGCGCAGACGGGAAAGACCGATGACGCGGTCAAATTCGGTGAGAACCTCATCCAGGTGATTGACGATGTCATAGCCGCCATCCCAGATATGGCAGGTATCCAGGCAGACACCGAGATGGTCGGAGAGTTCAATGCGGTCGATGATTTCCCGAAGCTCTTCAAAGCGGCTGCCGACTTCACTTCCTTTTCCTGACATGGTTTCCAGAAGAACGGTTGTAGTCTGTTCCGGTTTCAAAATGGAATTTAACATTTCGGCAATGAAGGCAATGCCGGTTTCAACGCCCTGCTTTACATGGCTTCCCGGATGGAAATTATAGCAGTTTCCCGGTGTGTATTCCATGCGCGCCAGGTCATCCGCCATGGTGCGGCGGGCAAAGTCACGGATTCCCTCATCGGCAGAGCAGGCATTCAAGGTGTAAGGAGCATGGGCGAGAATTTTTTCAATCCCATGTTCTTTTGCAAATGAAAAAAATTTAGCAACATCTTCTGGATCGATGTCTTTGGCTTTGGCACCGCGCGGATTCCGGGTAAAAAACTGAAACGTATTGGCATTTATTTTGACCGCTTCCTTTCCCATGGCGAGATAGCCGCGGGAAGAGGAAAGATGACATCCAATTGTAAGCATGATTAGGAACCTCCGTATGTGTAGTAAATGATTTGTGTGATATCTGATGCTGCGGATTGACTTGGCAGCAGTGATATTGAAGCAGAGCCGAACGAAATGGCTGAACTTAGTATTTATGATAGACTTATGATAGCATAGAAGACGGTTAAGAGGGAAGCTGTATTATCAAATATAATTTTATAAAAGCAGTAAACAGGTTAGGATTAAAACGAGAATGGCATTGGAATCAGTTCGATGCCATTTTTTATATTTTTTTATGTAATAAAAGCAGTCCGCCCGCATACAAAAGACAGAGGCCCCCAGCCTGGAAAAGCACCGACGGAAACAGGTGCGGGAGTGTTTCAAACGTAAAAAGAGTGTGTAAAAGGTGATTTGACCTCTCAAGACCCTGCAGGATTCCAAGCGCTGTCAGGAGGCAGAAGACGGGCTTTACGATCCCTTGGCCAAGCGGCAGCCGGATCGGGACTTCGCAGGCGAGGGCGTGGATGTGGAGAAAGGCGAGCACCAGTTCGCTGATGAGAAGCGCCGCCAGATAGGCGAAAATTCCCCATCGCGGGATGGCGAAAAGGACGAGCGACAGGGTGAGAAGCATGGAAACCGTATGGTGGACGAAGACGGTTCCCGTTTTTCCAAGCCCGTTTAAAATACTTCCCATGGTGGTGGAGAGGTAGAGAAACGGGCAGAGCCAGGATAAAATCTGGATGAAACGTCCGGCATCGGCATTGTGGTAAAAGGTTTCGCCGAGCGCCGGACCGAAGCGGGTGAAGAGCCCGACGCAGAGAATCCCCATGTACAGGCTGTAGCGGAGCGCCATGGAGATGGTGTGTTCGATTTTGTCCGGCTGATTCTGCGCCTGCGCCTCCGAGACTGCCGGGAGCAGGACGACGGCGAGGGAGTTGGTGATGGCGGATGGAAAGAGGACAAAGGGGAGTGCCATGCCTGTGAGAACTCCGTAAATACTGACCGATTCAACCCGCGAGAGCCCGGAGAGGAGAAGCTGGTTCGGTACAAAGATGGCTTCGAGGCTTTGGAGAAAGCTGAGCGTGAGGCGATTCGCCATGAGGGGGAGTGTCAGGGTGAGGAGGGGGAGGAGCAGGGGAGTAATAGGTGTGTTTGCATTTGGCAGTATGGCAACGGACTTTGAGCATCCATAAACTAACAGACAGAACACCGCCGAAGCCGCTTCCCCGATCAACAGCCCCCAGACAGCCAGCAGCACCGTGATCGGAATCCTGTTCATGTGGCAGACATGGACGATCAGCAGGACGGAGAAAATGCGGATGCACTGCTCGACCACCTGTGAAAATGCCGGGACTGCCGTTTTTTTGAGCCCATAATAATACCCGCAGCAGCAGGCATGGATCGCGCAGAAGGGGATCGAGAGGGCGAGTGCGGGCAGAAGCGGCGCACATTCGGGCGCAAGAAGGACTCTCGCGGCGAGAAAATCGGCGAAGGTGTAGATCAAAGAGGTCAGTGGCAGGGCGATCGATAGTGAGAGTGCGAGGCTGACCCGCAAAAAGGCGCGTCCCTTTTCTGGGGAGGCGGCGGTCAGGCGGGAGAGTGAAGTCTGGATTGGACCGGCGCAGAGAGCAAATGCGATGCCATGTATGGGAAAAATCATCTGATATAAACCCAGACCTTCGGCGCCGATCGTCCGGGAGAGAAAGATGCGGTAGAAAAAGCCGAGAATCCGGCAGAAAAATCCGACTGCCGTCAGGAGCAGGGTTCCGGTAATCAAAGGATGAAATCTTCGCATAGCAGATCTCCGGGGAGGGTATGTTAGAAAAGTATATGAAGAAATAGAAAAAAGTAGAAGAAAGCTGGACGATTATAAAATGTTGGGAAGTCTTCTTTTTTAGATCATGAAACAAACGAATAGAGAAAAAGCAGGGATTTTTTGCGTAAGATACAAAAATTAGCTGTATTTAATACATAAAATAACAGATGGACATTAAGGTGGAACAGGAATATACTAAAAACATCAAAAACAAAAGATTATGATGAAAAATAACAGGTTGGTAGGAAAGAGAGAGGAAGTATGCTGGAGGGAATTGTATTACTTGCATTCATCGCAGCGCTGGCAGGCTGCGTGTTTACCGGCGCGTCCGTGCTTTGGGCACTGGCGGGCGGCTATCTGATTTTCTGTGCGTATGGCCTGATTCGGAAGCACAGCCTTGCGGAACTCGGAAAAATGTCGCTTTCCGGCGTTAAAACCGTCCGCAATATCCTGATGATTTTCGGACTGATCGGCTTTATCACAGCGCTGTGGCGGGCATCCGGCACGATTGCGGTGATCGTGTGCTGGTCGTCGAAGCTGGTGTCGCCGTCGGCATTTCTGGTGATCGCGTTCCTTCTTAACTGTATGGTGTCGATCCTGACCGGAACCTCCTTTGGAACCGGCGCGACGATGGGTGTTATCTGTATGGCGATGGGACGTGCGATGGAGCTTGACCCGTTCTGGATCGGCGGCGCGATTCTTTCGGGCATCTATTTTGGCGACCGCTGTTCACCGGTATCGTCCAGCGCGAATCTTGTCTGTGTGCTGACGAAGACGGATATTTATGAAAATATCCGCGAAATGATAAAGACATCGCTGGTGCCATTTGCGGCTACGTGTATTCTCTATTATATCGTGGGACGTTCCATGAGTGCCGGAAGCGGACGGATGGATGTGGAAGGGCTTTTTTCCAATAGTTTTGTGCTTCACTGGAGCGCGGTGATTCCGGCGGCGATCATTCTGGTGCTGTCCGCTTTTCGCGTGGAAGTCAAGAAAACGATGCTGATCAGTATTGTTCTGGCGGCATTTTTGAGCGTGGTGCTCCAGGGGCGGTCATTCGGGGAAATTTTACAGATGTGTCTGACCGGTTATCAGGCAAACGATCCGGCGCTCAGCGCCATGATGAACGGCGGCGGCCTGAAATCAATGATTAAGGTGGCAGCGATCGTAAGCCTTTCTTCCTGTTATGCGGGAATTTTCGAGGGAACCGGGCTCTTGAAACCGATTCAGGGAAAAATAGAGGCGCTGAGCCGGAAAATCACTCCGTTTGGTGCGACCTTTGCGGTGGCGGCGGTTGCCTCCATGATTGCCTGCAACCAGACTCTGTCCATCATGCTGACGGACCAGCTCGGCAGCGAGCTGGAACCCGATGCCCACCGCATGGCCCTGGATCTGGAGAATTCTGCTGTACTCGTGGCCCCGATGATTCCCTGGTCCATCGCAGGTGCCGTGCCATTGGCAACTGTCGGCGCCCCCATCACCAGTATCTTTGCATCGTTTTTCCTGTATCTGGTACCGGTCTGTTATCTGATTCACTCCATAACAAAAATTTAAGAGCAATACCAATATAGGTCCGAAGCCGGTAATCCCGGCATACCG
>OGPP01002592.1_pt1 | contig 10427 bp, 10 predicted proteins | sample 1553021 | NCBI WGS metagenome assembly OGPP01 (sample SAMEA2580217, study PRJEB22360) | human gut metagenome | biome: human gut; feature: human-associated habitat; material: faeces | place: Denmark | collected 2008/2010
CATATACAACTGCTCTTGTCAAGCCTTTTTTTTGCTTTTGGATAACTGCACAGCAAGATAGCATTTCTTGTCGAATTTTGTCAGCAAAGTGCATAATAAAGAAGTGCTTTCTCTTTCAATTATACTTGCCCTATATCTATTTTTATAAAACACAGCTCAAATCTTTTACTGTATTTTCCTTATCTTCCGCAGCATTTCTTATATTTCTTTCCGCTCCCACATGGGCATGGGTCATTGCGCCCCACCTTTGACGACGGTTTTATCCCCAGTATCATTTGCGCCTTTACTTGGGCAGGCAGGTCTGATTCCTCGATCTTCCGCGCCATATCACTGGCATTAAGCTCACCGTTCTGCAACATATCCCTAATATTAGGTCCAAACGATATTTCGGGTATTGTATGTTTCCTATACTTTCTCGACAGCTCAACCGGAGTATATCCCCTGTTTGCAGGCAGACGTGTATTGTTGTTAAGGTCATAAACCAGTCCCATAAATTCGTTCAGCTGACTTTCGCTCATGGGCATCTTCATACGTTCCAGCATATCCGCTATTTCGCCCATTATGTCGGCTTTATCTTCACAAGTGATGATAGTATAGCAGTCAGCCGCAAGGTCCTCCGCCTGACTTTTGCTTTTTCTCAGCTTTTCACGCACAAATTTCTGAAGTGTCCTCATCTGCGGTGTCTGCGGGATATAAAAATCGTCCCTGTATTTCAGCGTTTCTTCCTTTGAAAGCATACAAAGCGGCTTGCCCGCCTGAGCATTGTGCATATCATAAAAGTATTCATAATCAATATCCACCAGACTTTCATGAACTATCATGCGCTCCATAGGCTCAGGCTTTGTCGCATCATTATACAGCTCATCAACACCCAAAATATAATAAAATCTGCCCTCAGGCATATCATGCCGCATGATCTCGGAAAAAGCGATAAACTTTTCCTTTGTCAGCAAGTCCTTGTTCTGCTCATTGATTATACCGAAAGCGTCCTCCAGCGGAAGAATATTGTACAGGTTTGCAAAAGCGTCAAAATAATCCTCCAGAAGCTTGATGATATCATCGGAAAGCTCCAGTTTTTTGTACATTCTGTTCAATGTGCTCTCATCATACTGCCTCGGAAATCTGCTCATTCATTTTCCTCCCCATAAATCCCTATCAATTCACTGTACAGTTCGCCTATCTCATATCCATATCCCCAGCCTATATCCTGTGCCTCTTCGTTCAGCCTATCAAGGCGCATTCTTACAGAATGCAGGAAATCACTCCCGCCCGACTGCTTAACATTTTCACAGAAATCGGCAAATACCGAAATAAGACTGCTGTAAAACGCTTCATTGATGTCGCCGTATTCATTGGTATATGCCGTTCCCAGCTCAATATAATAAAGTTCAAGGTCAAAATAATTCTCTTTATTTTTAACTGTCTTTTTAAATCCCGACAGGACTGCTTTGGCATTTCTTAGGCTAAGTGATTCTTTTAAAAAGAAAATATCATACAGCTGCTTCTTGGCATTTGCCAGCAAAGCCGCCTGCACCTCTTCGCCGCCAAACTCCGCATCAAGCATATTGCGGCACATTTTGTCATTTTTATACAGTTTGACGATGAGCGCAATAAGCTCATTTTTCTCCATAGTGTTAAGCTGATTTTTAAGTTCCGTTACTTTCATAATAAAATTCCTGCCTTTATTTTCAGTTCAGTCGATCAACAGAGCCTGTCTTGTCATTTTTCACATTTTGATATTGCCGACTGCCGATCCCTGCTGTAATTATACTGTTTTGCAGCCCGCAAGTCAATCAAAATAATCCCCAACGCTCAACTATTTCTTGACAACACATCCCCCACCTGATATAATTAAACTATTATAATGTCAAAATTTGTCGTATTATACGGAGTTGGTAACGATGTCACGCAAAACTGCTTTTGTCGGCTTTTCTTACATGGCAGGGCTTTTGCTGGCGTCGTTTTTCTCTGCCCCGCTGTCAATAGCCATAGGAGCCGTGCTGCTGGGCTTCGGACTGTGTACCGTTTTCATCTTCCGTCCCAAGCATTCAGGCAGCTTTTACCGCAGCGCAGTGTGCGCCATCGCCTGCTGCGTAGGGCTTTGGATATACAGCGTATATGACATGACCGTCTGCCGGAATATCACTGCCAATATTGGCAACTTCAGCGGAACGGTCACAATAGAGCAGTCCACAGTATATTCCGAGGAAAAAGCCTTTTATATCGCCCATTGCACCTTTCCCAACGGAGCTTCGGGCAATGTGGGATTTTTTGACCGCCGTTCCGACCTTGTAAAAGGCGATAAAATCACTCTTTCAGGTCAGCTTTACGCTCCCGAAAACACAGGCTTTTTCAATTCAGCCGACTATTACCGCTCAATGAACGTTTTTCTGCTGATGAAAAACGTCCGCACAAGCGGATATGAGATAAAGGAGCACAACTTCTACCGCACTCTTGATGACTTCAGGCACAATGTCTCCGATACTATAAGAAAATACGTCCCCTCGGAAGAGGGAGAACTGCTTATAGGAATGATTTTCGGCAGCAGCAAATGGAATATGTCCGACAGAACGGAAAATCTGCTGTACCGTGCGGGAATAGGCCACGTCGCCGCCGTTTCGGGACTGCATATGTCCGTTGCCGCAGGAATTGCCGCCGCTCTGGCAATAGCGCTCCGCCTGCCAAAATGGGGGCAGTTCATATCAGTGACGGCAGTGTCATTGCTTTTCGCCATGACCGCAGGCTTTACCCCCTCTGTTGTCAGAAGCCTTATAATGGTAATGTTCGTCTGGGCGGCAGGCATATTCAACAGGCGCAGCGACAGCCTTACCTCCCTTGCCGCCGCAATTATAATAATGACAATATCCTCGCCATTTATCGTGAGAAGCACATCTTTCCTGTTGTCCGTTTCGGGAACCATAGGCACAGCCGTGCTTTCGCCCATGTTCATAAACGCCTACGAAAAGAAGATGGAGCGCAAAACAGACCTGCCCTATCATGTGGGAGCGCTTACCTCCGCACTTTGCTCCTCTTTATGCGCAGCTGCGGCAGTTTTCCCCGTGTCAGCCCTCACATTCGACCAGATATCAATAGTCTCTCCCCTGACAAATCTTCTGCTGTCGCCCCTATGCACCGCAGCCATTGCAATAGCCGCCATAGGCGCACTGCTTTGCATACTCCCATTCACATTTATAAGCGGCGGACTTTTCCTTGCGGCAGGACTGATATGCCGCCCCATACTTGCCGTTGCAAAGTTCATTGGCAGCAGCGATATCATAATGATACCCACGGGCACAGAGCTTACCGCTCCCCTTGTGGCAATAGCCGTAATATCCGCAGCATTGTGCCTGATACTGACCCATGATAAGATGTATTTTGTGCTGACCTGCCTTTCAGCTGCACTGGTCAGCGTTGTCTGCATAGAAATATATCGGCTCATTCCCACGGGATATACCGAGATAAGCGTGCTGACAGACGGCAGCGGCTGTGTAATTGTCGTTAAGAATGACAGCAGCTCCCAGATATATGACTATATGGGAACACGCAGCGGAGCAAAGGCAGCATACAGGTCAATAGCAGGCTCAGGCGGCTCTGCAGCGGCGTTTGCGGCAGTCACAAAGCAGTGCGCATACTCCGAAAGCGTGTATAAAGGACTGTTTGAGGGCATTGCCGTTCTTTCTCCCGTAACAAAAAGCGGCTTGACTTATTCGGCGGAAGATAATATAATTAAATTCGGCAATACCGTCTATTATCCCCATGAAAATTACAGCATTATCGAAACGGACGGGGTGAAGATCTTGTGCGTTACGGGAAAGGCCGAGTTTCCCGATGAAAGGTTTGACCTGTGCATCTACAGCTGCTCGGCTGATGTTTATGCCGATGCCGCCTATTATACAGTGGCGGACAGCGATTTTAAAGGAAAAATATCACCATTCGGCAGCACAGGCACGGAATACATAGCGGATAACGGCGTACTTTACCCAAAGGAGGGCGTATCGTGGCTTCGGTGAACGAAAAGGAGCTTACAAGGATAATAAAAAGCGGCGAACTGTCAGGCGTTTACTACCTTTACGGCACCGACCTGTACAGCGTTGAGAAATACAAGCGTGAAATGGTCAAGCGCACCGTCAAGGCAGGCGATGAGACCTACAACCTCCATGAATTTGAGGGCAAGGACATTGATACCGACGGTCTCAGCGAGGCTGTTGACGGCTTCCCCATGTTTGCGGACAAGCTTTGCGTCACCGTCTGCGACCTTGACCTTGAGGAAGAGACAAAGCAGCGCCCGGGTCACAGAAAGCTTGATGAAACACGCATGAAGCAGCTGACGGAGACCGTCTCCAACGTGCCCGATACCACCGTGCTAATCTTCTACACCGCAAACATAAACGTCTGCGGCGGCAAAAGATATCCCACCCCCAAGAACAAGAAGCTCATCGACCTTGTTGCCAAAAAAGGCACGGTCTGCGAGATAAACGTAAAATCACGTAGCGAGTCCGTAAGGATAATATGCGCCGAGTCCTCAAAGCGTGGCTCTGCCATGGACGACAAGGCGGCAGGTCTGCTTTTTGACCGCTGCTGCGGCAATATGACCATGATAATGAACGAGCTTGACAAGCTCACCTCCTATGCGAACGGAAAAAGCATCGACGTTCACACCGTAGAGCTGCTCACCCCCGACAGCGGCGATGCCAAAAGCTACAGCCTGGCGGACGCAGTTGCGGCAGGCAATATGAACCGTTCCATGGAGCTTTTCAAGGAGCTTATAAACGATCCCGAGAACACCCCGGTGTATCTGCTTTACGTGCTTACAGGCAGCATGAACGACCTTTACAGGGCTCGCCTTGCGCTGGACTATAACCACGGTCTCCCCGAGATAATGAAAGACTTCAGCTACTCGCCCAGCGTGGAATTTCGTGTAAAAAATGCCCTCTCCTCCGTCCGCAGAACGGATATCCGCCACCTGAGGAAGTGCCTTGAGATACTTGCAAAGGCAGATATTGATATGAAGTCAAGCGGCGCCGACCCGGCGGTCATACTGGAAAAAGCAATAGTAGAAATGCTTGCACGATAAAACATATAAGGAAAAAAATCAAAATGATAAACATAGAACAGGCCGTTATAGTTGAGGGAAAGTACGATAAAATAAAGCTCTCCTCCGTGATAAACGGCGTAATAATCTGCACGGACGGCTTTCATATTTTCAAGGACAAGGAAAAAATGAAGCTTATCCGCCATTATGCCGAGAAAAAGGGCATAATAATACTGACAGACAGCGACGCTGCGGGCTTTAAGATAAGAAATTACCTTAAAGGCTCCGTTGGCGGCAACATCATAAATGTATATATCCCCGATATTTTCGGCAAGGAGCGCAGAAAAGCAGAGCCTTCCAAGGAGGGCAAGCTGGGCGTTGAGGGCATGAGCGAGGAAGTCCTGCTGGAAGCTTTCAGAAGAGCGGGCGTTAATGACATAGGCGGCGCCCCGAAAGGCGGCATAGACAAAATGCTTCTTTATGAGCTGGGCTATTCGGGCGCTCCCGATTCGTCAATGCACCGCAAAATGCTGCTTGAAGCCCTTGACCTGCCGTCTCTGCTCACCGCAGGGGCAATGGCAGATATCCTTAACACCATGATATCCCCCAAAGAGCTGGAAGAGCTTACGGAAAAACTTTTTTCCTCTGAAGAAAGGACTGATATATAACTTGGTTTTCTCACAGCTGACTTTTCTGTACTATTTCCTGCCTATCGTAATGATAGTCTATTTTTTTGCGTCTGATAAGATAAGAAATGTGCTGATCTTCATTACGGGGCTGCTTTTTTACGCATGGGGCGAGCCTTTTTATGTGTGCCTTATGCTGCTTTCCACAGCCATTGACTACACCGCAGGCAGGCTAATGGCAAAATATGATGACGACAACAAAAAGCGAAAAATTTGCCTGATAGTTTCCGTCTGCATGAACGTAGGTCTGCTGGCGATATTCAAGTACAGCGACTTCCTTATCGACAGCTTCAACGGAGTTTTCGGCACAAGCATCACAAATCCCGTGGTGCTGGTAAATAAAGCGCTTAACAGCCTGTATCCCTTCGGACTGAACGAAAAGCGTGTGGAGCTGCCCATAGGAATATCCTTCTACACATTCCAGTCAATGTCATATACCATTGACCTGTACCTTAGAAATATCAAGGTGCAGAAAAGCTTTCTGAACTTCGCATCATATGTCTCACTGTTCCCCCAGATAGTCGCAGGCCCTATCGTCCGCTACGAGGACGTGGCAAACGAGCTGGAGTCAAGAACAGTGAACATCGCAAAAATAAGCGCAGGCATCGGACTTTTTGTAAAGGGACTTGCCAAAAAGGTGCTTCTCGCAAACAACATCGGCATGGTCTGGACGCAGATAAAGGCAATGGACTACAGCACTATTTCGGTGGCTACCGCATGGCTGGGAATAATCGCCTTTGCATTCCAGATATATTTTGACTTCTCGGGCTATTCCGATATGGCAACAGGTCTGGGCAAAATGCTGGGCTTCGAGTTCCCCAAAAACTTCGACCACCCCTATATCTCAAAGAGCATAAGCGAATTCTGGCGCAGATGGCACATCACGCTGGGAAGCTGGTTCAGGTCGTATGTGTATATCCCCCTTGGCGGCAACAGGAACGGCAATTTCAAGACCTACCGCAACCTGTTCATAACCTGGGCGCTGACAGGACTCTGGCACGGAGCCAGCTGGAACTTTATCCTCTGGGGACTGTTCTTCGGCGTGCTCATAATCATCGAGCGCCTTGGCTTCGGCAAGATACTTGAAAAGCTGCCCTCGGCGGTAAGTATGCTCTACACCTTTGTTATGGTGCTCTTCGGCTGGGTGCTCTTCGATCCGGACCCTCTGGCGGACGCAGGCAGATATTACGCCGCAATGTTCGGCGCAGGCGGCAGCCTTGTTGACAGCTACGCAAGATATACCATCGCTTCAAATGCAGTTATGCTGACGCTTTGTATCCTTATTTCAGGCGGACTGGGCAGCAGGCTCATAAGCTTCTGCGAGGAAAAGAACAAGCGTGCATCGGCAGTGGCAGGCGTTGCCGTAAAGATAGGCGGGCTGCTCATCTGCACCGCATATCTTGTGGGTGCTACCTACAATCCGTTCCTGTATTTCAGATTTTAAGGTGAGGTTTTATGGCAGACAAAGAAAAAAATACCCGTTCCGCCGCTTCAAAGGAACGTTATTTTCAGGCAGGCGTGGCTCTGGTGACAGTGCTGCTGTTCTTCGGCATACTCATAGGACTGGGCTGCGTCACAACCTTTTCCGAAAAGGAAAGCTTCTCGGAAAACCAGAACAAAGCGCTGGCTTCTTTCCCGAAATTCAGCGGCAAAAGGCTCTTCAACGGCAGCTTCACAAGCGGACTGGAAACATATGTCTCCGACCATTTTGCGTGGCACGATGAATGGATAACCGCTCAGACCTATTCCGAGCTTGCCCTTGGCAAAAAGGAGCGCAACAACGTCTATTTCATGAAAAACGGCGGACTGGCGGAAAAAATATCCGAGCCTGATATGACCGTCGTGGGCAAGAGCATCAGCGGCATACAGCAGTTCGCAACAGATAACGGCATAATGCCCTACATTATGATAGTCCCCACCCAGGCGGAGATATACAGCGATATGCTCCCCACGGACGCACCAAATCCCGATCAGGCAGAGTTCATAAATAACGTGTATTCGCAGCTGGACGGCTACGCAGTGCCCATAGACGTGTATTCCGTCCTCAGCGCCAACCGTGACGACTATATCTACTACCGCACCGACCACCACTGGACAACACAGGGCGCATTCCTCGGCTATACCGCAGCCGCAAAGAAAATGGGAATATATCCCCTCTCCGAGGATTTTTACGACGTGGAGCACGCCAGCGACAAGTTCAGGGGAACATTCTACTCAAAGGTGCTGTACAACGGCATAAAGCCCGATACCATCGACATCTGGCACCTGTCGGAAAACGAGACACAGCCCGAGGTCGAGATATACTCCACCTTTGGCGAGGAACCTACCATACACGATGGAATGTACTTCCGTGAGTATCTGGACGTAAAGGATAAATACAGCACATTCTTCGGCACAAATCAGCCGATGATAACCATACGCACAGGTCATGAGGGCGGAAAGCTCCTTATGTTCAAGGACAGCTACGCACACTGCTTTGCCCCCTTTATGACCGAGCATTACAGCGAGATAACCATGGTTGACCTGAGATATATCCAAATATCCTATAAAGAGCTTATAGATGTTTCGGACTACGATCAGGTGCTGTTCCTTTATAACGCCTCCACATTTATGTCGGACGAGAATATCAAAAAGCTTTCGTATTGAGCCAATAAAAGTAAAAGGCTGTTGCACCAGATGCAGCAGCCTTTTTCATACTAAGCACCAATTAAAAACTATACAAAAAATCATCGCATAATCCATATACGCAAGATTATGCGATGATTTTTTGTCTATAGTTTTATTGGTGATTAGTATAACTCTGCGACAAGAACCACTCATAACCCTGAAAAGTTTTTATAAAACCCTCACTCGCACTTCTTCCCTGCCGCAGCAAGCATCTCATTCATGCTGCGCTCAAAATCCTCAGCCCTCATAAGAGCAATGCCCTGAGCATCATCGCCCAGCACCACAAGCCTGTCGCCGCTTTTTATGCCGAACAGCTCCCGTGCCGCCTTGGGTATCACTATCTGCCCACGCTCGCTGACAGTCACCGTACCCCAGATGTGCTTGCCCTTGGGTGCGGGAGCAATGGTCATGCCATCCTGCTCTGTCCTGAAATTAAGCAGCGAATCCACCGTAGTTCCGTAATATTCCGCCAGCAATGCGCACTTTTCCACATCAGGTACAGTCTCGCCCTTTTCCCACTTGGCATACGCCTGACGGGAAATGCCCACTATCTCCGCCGCTTCCTCCTGGGAAAGCCCGTGAATATCTCTAAGCACCGCAAGATTTTTACTAAGCATAACATCATTCCTTTTCCGAAAAACTGTTCACAGCGTCGATATATTCCCTGCTGTGAACGGTATGTATCACATGGTCGCTGGTCTCCGTCTCGATAAATGTGCAGTTTTCTATGTATCCCGCAGCCCTGTTTGCCTGCTCAGCAGAAGCGGCGCAGAGATATACACCTGTGTCCGCAATGCTTTCCTTGGCGTGGATATATACGCACGGCACTTTTATATCCGAAAGTATCCTGCTGTGGGAATAGCCGTAGTTCCATGATAGGTCATAGAAATGCTCACCGTAGGCATGGTCATAATGTCTGGCATACTCAAACACATTCCACACGGAGGAGGGCATGAAAAATATCTTCACAGCCTCGTCAGGGTGCTTCTCATGATATTTCTGAGCATAGTCCGCTATGGAGGGCATACTGTCCTTCATATAAAGCTGCCCCCAGTAGCAGTGCCGCAGATAATATGCTTCCCAGCACTCCGACTTGTCCGACAGGTCATAGTCATGAAGAGGCTTGTAGGTGTCAAGATAAGCAAAGCTGTTCTCCCAGCCCTCGCCCTCAACGGAGAAAACAGGCGGATCCTCCAGCACAGCTCCGGCAATATTTTCACCGCCGTATGCCGCAATGTAAGCCGCCGTCAGCGCTCCGTTTGAATGACCTGCCACAACGGTCTTTTCGCCTATGACCTCGTTTATGAAGGTAATGATATCATCGCCGTTCACGTCCAGATAATAAAGGTCCTCATCATGTGAAGAACCGCCGTGACCATACACATCAACCGCATAAATGTGCCACTTTTTTGAAAGCTCGGGCATAACAAGGGCATAGTCCTGCCATATGCTCATCTGACCGTGGATAAGCAGCAGCGGGGGCTTGTCATTTTCGACCTCCCCGTAATTTATCACCCTGCCCGACGGCAGCGTGAACTGCTTTTCAACGGCATTCACCGACTTCAGCGCCTTTTCATACCTGTCATACCAGTGCAGATTTTTATAGCAATACCCGCCAAAGCACGCCGCAGCAATAACTATCAGTACCGCAAGAATTATCAGTACAATCATCATAACCTTTTTCATATAATACCCCTTTCGGAAAAGCTCTTATGATAATTGTACTATCGTCCCGCCTGCATATCAACCATACACACTTTACATATTTATCCGATTTTTGTAAGCTTTGGTTGCATTTATTATATCAGAGCCGTGGGGAAATGTCAATAAAGTGCATAAACAAAAAGAGACCGCCGCAGCTTGTGCGGAAGTCTCTTTTGGAATTTCCCTCAGATATTACTTCTTGAAGGACTTGATGCCCTTGGGAGCCTTGGGCTGATATGTAAATACCAGGCAAGCAGTGTTAGCGGATTTTACTGCGCTCTTTTCAGCAGCCTTTGCAGCGATCTTGAGAAGTGTCATTTTCATAATTTTTTCCTCCT
>OGPP01002600.1_pt1 | contig 10387 bp, 9 predicted proteins | sample 1553021 | NCBI WGS metagenome assembly OGPP01 (sample SAMEA2580217, study PRJEB22360) | human gut metagenome | biome: human gut; feature: human-associated habitat; material: faeces | place: Denmark | collected 2008/2010
GGGGCGCAACGCAAATTTATTTGCTATTCCGGGAGCGCCTATCCAGGCAGGTGGTTATCTTTGGCAAAGATAGGAAAAAATATGAAAATCCAATGCGGGATAATGACATAACCTTATTGTTTTCGGTCTCGTCCGATGATGGTCTCGTAGTTTCCGGCGGGTTCGAACCCCATCAGCAGCGGTCGGGGGCGGGTGGTGTCGAAACGCTCGCCGATCAGGCTGCGCGCCGGGTCGTACCATCGGCATCGGATACCCGCCAGGTCCAGCAATAGATGGGAAAGGTCGTCCGCCGAGAACGGCCGGTCGAGCGCCCCGGCGACTTGTGCCGCTACATCGGGGCGGTTGCGGCGGTAGGTGTCGGACATCCAGATCATAAACGGGATTTCGAACTGGTATTTGCAGACCTCGGGGGTGAGCGGCAGGTCGTGCGAGCGGCAGAAGAAATCGCGGTAGTCGTAGACCTCTTCGCCGTGGTCGGAGAGGTAAACAGCGATGGCGTCGCGGTCGGTAAAACGTGCCAGGATCGCATCGACGACCTGGTCGTTGTAGCGGGTGGCGTTGTCGTAGTCCGCGACGACCTGGCGTTCCTGCTGCGTCAAATCCTCGCGGCGAATATCCCCGGGCGTGAAATACGCCTCCTCCTTGGGGTAGCGGTCGGAATAGCTGACGTGCTGTCCCATCAGGTGGAAGACGACCAGTTCGGGGGTGTCGTCACGGGAGGTGAGCCGGTCGTAGTCGTCGAGCAGTTCCAGGTCGTAGGGATGGCGGTTCTCATTGTGGACCGTGAACAGGAGCGGTGTGCTGCGGGCATTGAAAAGCGCTTTCAGTCCGAGATCGTGGTAATCATAGTCGTTTCCGGCGGCCTGGTTGTCCAGGTGACAGGTGGTGTATCCGGCTTTTTTGAAGAGGGCCGGGAGAAATTTATTAATGAGGCAAGAACCATTGCGAAATTCAGGGGATTGCCGGAAATCGTAGGTATTATAGAATTTTTCAGAGAAAACCAGACAGCGTACATCGTCATGGAATATCTGGATGGACAGACTCTGAAACAGTACCTCAGGGCAAATGGAGGCAAAATCCCGACAGATGAGATTCTGAGGATGATGAGACCACTGGTCTTATCCCTTGGAAAAATCCACAGCGAGGGGCTGATCCACAGGGATATCAGTCCGGATAATATCATGCTTATGAAGGACAAAAGCGTCAAGATCCTGGACTTCGGCGGAGCCAGAGATTTTGCTTCTCGGAACGGAAAAAGCATGTCTGTTCTGGTAAAGCATGGCTATGCACCCGAGGAACAATACCGAAGCCAGGGTGACCAGGGACCATGGACTGACGTTTATGCACTGTGTGCAACCATGTACCGCTGCATCACGGGAGAAATCCCGCCGAATGCACTGGATCGTCTCTATCAGGATGAGTTGAAACCGATCTCATCCTTCGACGTGACCTGCCCGAAATACATAGAGAAAGCTATCACCAAAGGACTGAACGTCCGTAAAGACGGACGATATCAGTCGATGGAAGAACTGTATGAAGCTCTTTACAAAGAGCAGAAGAAGCCAGAGAAAGCACCGAAGCCGGGAAAGAAAGACCGGCAGAAAAAGGAAAAGCCGGAAGATGAGAAAGATTCAAAACAGCCGGATAAAAAGAAAAAAATCATGGCTGCTGTAGCTGTTGTTGTAGTTACGGCAGGAGTTGCAGCTGCGGCGAGTGTCGGAATGAAAATGAAGCAGTCAGGTGAGGAGAAAGTCGTGGCGGAGGTGACAGTGACACCGACTCCGACCGCTACTCCTACACCGGAAGCAACTCCGACTCCGGCAGTTCCAGAGGCAACTCCAACTCCGGTCCAGGAAATTACACAGACGGCAAGTGGTGTAAATATCATAAAGAAAAACGCTACTTATTATGTGAAAAAGGACGTGAATGTCCGTTCTGACTGCAGTGCAGAGGCAAAACTGCTTACAGGAGCGACAGTCGGACAGGAACTCACAGCTACCGGGATCAGCGAAGATGGAGACTGGATTGAAATAAAGATGAATGGTCAGACCGGATATGTTTTTGCTGATCTGGTTTCAACGACAGCACCTGCTAAATATCATTTGCTAATATATGGATTAGATATGAGAGATGGAGATTATAGCGTAGGAGAACAAGTGAAAATTTCTGGTGATTCATCATTGCCATATCCTTCATTTTGGGCGCCCCAGGGAAGAGGGATTGATCTGATAAAAGATATATATTCGCAAGAAACAACGCTTGTAATGCAGAATCATGGGTCATATGTATGGTATAAGTGTGAGGATTATGAAGCGGCAGAAGTGAGCGGTCAAAATTTATATGATGAATCGGGAAGATTTATAATCAAAATTGCTGGAGAAGATTATACGCTGCCTGTGTCGGTACAGGAATTGGAGAGTAAAGGATGGGATGTTGACTTTGGAGATAAAGAAGAGATAGAGGACTATTCAGGATATTATGTATGTGGAGGATATGCTAGTATGTTTGACGAAGAATCTGGAGAATCGTTGAGGTTTTATTTGACAGGCAAAATAAATGACAAAAAACAGATAGATATTGTAGGTATAAAGACTTGGGATGAGCTGGAACTTCCTGGAGGAATTATAAATAGAAAATCTACGATGCAAGATGTTCAGAATATATATGGAGAGAAGAAATATAGGTTGGGATGGAATTTATATTATATACCGGGAGATATATCAATTAGCTTTCTTTTTGATGACGGTGATACTAACGGTGATACTATAGATTGTGTTTCAATAAATAAACTCCCAGAAAACTACACCCCACCACAGGACTAACTCCCCTGTCTATCTATCCACCCACCATTTTACACTGTAAAATTTTCCTCCATGAAAGTTTTCTTCATTCCCCTATTGTATTTTCCCCTCCATTCGTGTAAAATAGATTACAATTTAGTCTGGTAAAGCACGAATATGTATTATAACAGACCGCTGAATAATAGAAAAAATTTATTATCATACCAGTACAAGAAATACACAGATGAAGGAGAGAGCAAAAATGGCAGATCATGAAATGTTAAATCTTGACGAGATGGGCACTCTGAAAGACAGTATGGAGCTTCTTGGGGAAGAACTGATGAATGGCCATCGGATCAACCCAAATCTCTATGTAGAATATGACGTAAAAAGAGGGCTTCGTGACTCCGCAGGTAAAGGTGTCCTGACAGGACTTACCGAGATTTCCGACGTTACAGGTTACGACCTGATCAACGGACGTAAGATCCCTGCACACGGCAGACTGTACTATCAGGGATATAATGTAAACGATATCGTAGACGGCCTCAAAGGACGTAAATTCGGTTTTGAGGAAACCATTTATCTCCTTCTGTTCGGCAGACTTCCATCCGACAAGGACATGGAAGTTTTCAAAAATATCATGGCAAACTTCGAGACCCTGTCCGGACGTTTTGTCCGTGACGTTGTCATGAAAGCCTCCAACGGCGATATCATGAACGCAATGCAGAGATGCATCCTCACTCTGTACACTTATGATTCCAAACCAGAGGACACCTCCGCAGAAAACGTTCTTCGTCAGAGCATCGAAATGATCGCGAAACTGCCTCTGATCGCAGTATATTCTTATCATTCCTACAGACATTTCCGTAAAGATGAAACCCTGTTCATCCGCAATCCGCAGAAGGGACTTTCCCTCGCAGAGAACATCCTTCTGATGCTCCGTCCGGACGGCAAATACACAGAACTGGAAGCCAAAGTTCTCGACATCGCACTGATCCTTCACGCAGAGCACGGCGGTGGTAACAACTCCACTTTCACCACACACGTAGTTACCTCATCAGGAACAGACACCTATTCTTCCGTTGCAGCATCCATCGGTTCCCTCAAGGGACCTCGTCATGGTGGTGCAAACCTCAAAGTCCAGAACATGTTCGAGGATATCAAGGCAAACGTCAAAGACTGGACCGATGAGAAAGAAGTGGAAAGCTATCTCCGCAAGATCCTCAACAAAGAAGTCTTCGACCACAGCGGTCTGATCTACGGTATGGGACACGCCGTTTATACCCTTTCTGACCCACGTGAAGTCATCTTGAAACGCTTCGCCAAAGACCTCGCAATGGAGAAGGGCATGATGAAGGAATTTGCCCTCTACGAACTCGTAGAACGCCTTGCCGGAAGACTGGTCATGGAACAGAGAAGACTTTTCAAAAATGTCTGCGCAAACGTAGACTTTTACAGCGGTTTCGTATATACTATGCTTGGAATCCCGAAAGAGCTGTTCACGCCGATTTTCGCGATTGCACGTATCCCGGGATGGAGCGCGCATCGTCTTGAAGAGATCCTCAACGCAAGCAAGATCATCCGTCCGGCATACAAATATGTGGGACATCATTCAAGCTTTGTTCCGTTTGACGAGAGAGCGCCGGAGGAAGGCTGCGAGGAAGTACTGAGAGAATTAGAAAAGGAAGAAGCAGGACAGCCGGAAGAAAAGGCAGAAACTATAGAAAAAGAGGCACCGCAGGATTCGAAGAAGTGCCCTGAGGAGAAGAAGAATAAATGAAACAGGTTATTTTAACAGGTGACCGTCCTACCGGAAGACTTCATGTAGGACATTATGTAGGATCACTGAAGGAGCGTGTCAAACTCCAGAATTCCGGTGATTACGATGAAGTTTATATCATGATCGCAGATGCACAGGCACTGACAGACAACGCCGAGCATCCGGAGAAAGTACGTCAGAACATCATCCAGGTTGCACTGGATTACCTCGCATGCGGTATCGACCCGGCGAAGTCCACGATCTTTATCCAGTCTATGGTACCGGAACTGACAGAACTGACATTTTATTATATGAACCTTGTTACTGTTGCACGTGTGCAGCGTAACCCTACCGTTAAATCCGAGATCCAGATGCGTAACTTCGAAGCAAGCATCCCGGTTGGATTTTTCTGTTATCCGATCAGCCAGGCAGCAGATATCACTGCTTTCCGTGCAACACATGTGCCGGTTGGCGAGGACCAGATGCCGATGATCGAGCAGTGCAAGGAGATCGTGCACAAATTCAATACCGTATATGGTGAGACTTTGACCGATCCTAAGATCGTTCTGCCGTCCAACAAGGCATGCTTACGTCTGCCAGGTATCGATGGCAAGGCCAAAATGAGCAAGTCTCTTGGCAACTGCATCTACCTCTCTGACGAAGAAGCAGATGTCAAGAAAAAGATCATGTCCATGTTCACAGACCCGAATCATCTCCGTGTACAGGACCCAGGCCGCGTAGAGGGCAATCCGGTATTCATCTACCTGGAAGCATTCTGCAAGGATGAGTATTTCCCGGAATTCCTGCCGGAATACCAGAACCTCGAAGAGCTCGAGGATCACTACCGCAGAGGCGGTCTCGGCGATGTCAAGGTTAAGAAATTCCTGAACAACGTTATGCAGGCAGAACTTTCACCGATCCGTGCAAGAAGAAAAGAATGGGAGCAGCGCATCCCGGATGTTATGGACATTCTCAGAGAAGGAAGCAGGGTAGCTGAAGCCAAAGCAGCCGAGACCCTGAGCGATGTCAAAGCATCCATGAGAATCAACTACTTTGACAGCGACCAGTCTGATATGTATCAGAAATGATCAGCCTGCAACGGCTATATGTAATAATCACAACTGCAAGTGGTATGACCAACAATGAAAAATAGTATTGACATTTGACAAAAATCAATGCTATAATACCGCATATTCCGAGAGGAACTAAGCAGACAAAGAAGTCTAAATGGATTTCTTTGTCTGCTTTTTTTATTTTCTAAATACCCATAAAGGAGGAAATGTAATGCGTTTAAATCCAAAGGAACAGGAAAAGCTTATGCTCCATATGGCAGGAAATCTGGCAAAAGAGCGGAAGGAACGAGGCGTGAAACTGAATTATGTGGAAGCAGTTGCCTATATCAGTTCAGAACTTCTTGAACTTGCAAGAGATGGCAAAGAAGTAGTCGAACTGATGCAGCTTGGTACCAAAATGCTGACAAAAGACGACGTTATGGACGGTGTCGCAGACATGGTACATGAAGTACAGGTAGAGGCAACATTTCCAGATGGAACCAAACTTGTAACAGTACACAATCCGATTCAGTAAAGGAGGACAACTATGAAAATTGGCGAAATCATTCCATTGGACAGAGAGATTACATTAAACGAGGGCAAACCTACCGTCACAGTCAAAGTGGCAAACACCGGCGACCGTCCGATCCAGGTTGGTTCCCATTTTCATTTCTTTGAAGTAAACAAATGCCTTTCTTTTGACCGGGAAAAAGCCTACGGATACCATCTGGACATCCCTTCCGGCACCTCTGTAAGATTTGAGCCGGGAGAAGAAAAAGAAGTCCAGCTTACCGCGATCGGCGGAACAAAGAGAGTCTTCGGTCTGAACGACCTGACCTGCGCGCAGATTTCAGAAGTCAACAAAGAAGCAGCTCTTAATAACGCCCGCACCAAAGGCTTCATGCCAAAAGAGTAAGTAGATTCTGACAGAAAAAAGGAGGAAACAGATTCATGAGTGTAAAAATTTCCGGTGAAAAATATGCAATGATGTACGGCCCGACAACTGGAGATAAAGTACGTCTGGCAGATACAGATCTGATCATTGAGGTAGAAAAAGACTACACCACTTATGGTGATGAAATTAAATTCGGCGGCGGCAAGACGATCCGTGATGGTATGGGACAGTCCGTTAAGACAACAAGCGCAGACGGTGACCTGGATCTCGTTATCACAAACGCCCTGATCGTAGACAGCACAGGAATCATCAAAGCCGATATCGGAATCAAGGACGGCAAGATCAAAGGAATCGGTAAAGCAGGAAACCCAAGCGTGATGGACGGTGTGACACCGGGCATGACCGTAGGTGCTTCCACAGAGGCTCTTGCAGGCGAAGGAATGATCGTGACAGCAGGCGGTATTGATACGCATATCCACTTCATCTGCCCGCAGCAGATCGACTGTGCGCTGTACTCCGGCGTGACAACCATGATCGGCGGCGGAACTGGCCCGGCAGACGGAACAAACGCAACGACCTGTACACCAGGACCATGGAACATGGAAATGATGCTCAAGGCAGCAGAGGAATATCCGATGAACTTAGGTTTCCTCGGAAAAGGAAACTGCTCCGATGAGAAACCTCTGATCGAGCAGGTTAAAGCAGGTGCGATGGGTCTCAAGATCCATGAGGACTGGGGGGCAACTCCGGCAGTCATCGACCATTGTCTGAATGTGGCAGATGAATATGATGTACAGGTTGCCATCCATACAGATACTCTGAACGAAGGCGGATGCGTAGAAGACACCATCAATGCCATCGGAGGAAGAACTATCCATACATATCATACAGAAGGTGCCGGCGGCGGACATGCACCGGACATCATCAAAGCAGCAGCAACCCCGAACATTCTTCCTTCTTCCACAAACCCGACCATGCCATTCACTGTAAATACTCTGGATGAGCATCTGGACATGCTGATGGTATGCCACCATCTGGACAAAAAGATCCCGGAAGATGTCGCTTTTGCAGATTCCCGTATCCGTCCGGAAACGATCGCAGCAGAGGATGTCCTTCACGATATGGGTGTGTTCAGCATGATGAGCTCCGATTCCCAGGCAATGGGACGTATCGGTGAGGTCATCACCCGTACCTGGCAGACAGCAAGCAAGATGAAAGGCGAGAGAGGACCGCTTCCGGAAGATGAAGGTCACGGAAACGACAACTTCCGCGTAAAACGATATGTTTCCAAATATACCATCAACCCGGCAATCACACACGGTATTTCCAAGTATGTAGGATCTGTGGAGCCAGGAAAATTTGCTGATCTCGTTCTCTGGAACCCGGCATTCTTCGGAGCAAAACCGGATATGGTTATCAAAGGCGGTATGATCATCGCATCCAAGATGGGTGATGCCAACGCCTCCATTCCGACCACACAGCCGGTATTCTACCAGCCGATGTTTGCAGCACATGGAAAAGCAAAATACGCATCCTGCCTGACCTTCGTATCCAAGGCAGCCATGGAAGAAAATATCAAAGAGAAATACGGTCTGGAAAAAACTGTCGTGCCTGTAGAAAACTGCCGTAACATCGGAAAGAAAGACATGGTATTCAACGACAAGACACCGGAGATCACGGTAGATCCGGAAACATACGAAGTAAAAGCCGACGGAGTCAGCATCACATCCAAACCGGCGAAGAAACTTCCGCTGACACAGTTATACAATCTGTTCTGATGACTTTCTGAGGAGGGCATAAATGTTAGGTGTTTGTTTATTATTTGTAGGAATTGTCCTGATCAACAACGGTATCTGCAACTTTTATAAAGTAGATGGAAAATCCCTCGCAGTGATGAATATTTTTACCGGAGGACTTTCTCTGTTCATCAACTTTGTAAATCTTGTGCAGGGAAATTATTACGCAGCAGGAACAGGACTTCTGTTCTGCTTCACTTATTTATTTGTGGCAGTCAACAATATTTTTAAACTGAGCGGCATTCCGTTCGCATGGTTTTCCACATTTGTAGCGATCAACGCAGTGGTATTTGGAACACTGGAAGGTTTTACCGGAAGTACAGCTCTTGGTATCCAGCCGGACATCCGCTGGGCTGCGATCTGGTATCTCTGGGCAATCCTCTGGGGAACATCCTTCGTTGAGGACATCATGGGCAAAAAACTCGGCAAGTTTGTGCCGGCCCTGCAGGTATTTGAGGGCATCGTGACCGCCTGGATCCCTGGCGTGCTGATGCTGATCGGAAAGTGGTAAAAAGGTAATTCCGCGAGGAGGAACATACAATGATTTGTGAAAAAATTCTGGGAAAACTGACAGACGGAGAGTTCTCCGGAAAAAAGGTGGATTACGTGGACATCCACTGGGATGAAGCATTCAAAAAACTTCACAGAAAAACAAGTCAGGGAGGCACAGAACTCGGCATCCGCCTGGATGACTCTGTGCTGACCAGAGGGCTGAATCAGGATGATGTTCTCGCAGTGGAGGGTGATATCGTGTATGCGGTAAACATCCCTCCCTGCGAGGTGATCGTAGTCACTGTCGACGAACATCATCCACATATGGTGGCAAAGGTGTGCTACGAAATCGGAAACCGTCATGCACCACTGTTCTGGGGTGCGAAAGAGGGAACTTTCATCACACCATATAACGAACCGATGCGGGTAATGCTGGACAAACTCCACGGTGTTTCCACAGAGGTAAAAGAATCCAAACTGGATTTTGACAGAAGGATTTCTGCTTCCGTACATTCCCATACCCACTAGGAGGTACGTCTATGACAGAAGGAACAGCGAAATTTTTTCTGCTACAGGTAAATGATGCACTGTTTCCGATTGGTGGATATTCCCACTCCTACGGGCTGGAAACTTATATCCAGAAGGGACTTGTCCACGATGAGGACAGTGCAGAAGAATTTATCCACAAGCGGCTCGAATATAATTTTTTGTATAATGAATTTCTGGCAGTGAGACTTGGCTGGGAGTACGCGGTCAGTGGAGATCTGACGGCAATCTCCCGTCTGGAAGAGATCATGGAAGCCGGAAAAATCCCGCGCGAAACAAGAGAAGCAAGCCGGAAACTGGGTTCACGTTTTATCAAAACTCTGTCGGCGCTTGAGATTCCACGCGAGAACCGTGTTTTTGAGGAATACAGAGAGGCACGGAAAGGAAAAAGCGTGCATCACGCAGTGGCGTACGGCGTTTTCTGCGGGGCAGCGGGAATCACCAGAGAAGAGGCACTGGAACATTTTCTGTATGCGCAGACCTCCGCGATGGTCACAAACTGTGTAAAAACGATCCCGTTAAGCCAGTCTTCCGGTCAGAAACTCCTGAGTGGATGTTACCCGCTTCTTCAGAAAATGACAGAAAAAGTGACAGAGCTCGGAGAAGAATGGCTCGGACTTTCCGGCCCGGGATTTGACCTTCGGTGTATGCAGCATGAAGGACTGTATTCGAGGATTTACATGTCCTGATACCAGGGAGAAAAGTTCAAAAAGCCGTTCGTGCTTGCACGATAAGGATTTTGAATGATTATGAGAAAATAATGAGAGGATGAGGAACAATGTCATACGTAAAAATTGGCGTGGCAGGACCGGTTGGTTCCGGCAAGACTGCCCTGATCGAATGTCTTACAAGACAGATGGCTTCTGAATACAGCATTGGTGTTATCACCAATGATATCTATACAAAGGAAGATGCAGAATTCCTGAGCAAAAACTCTGTTCTTCCACGCGAGCGGATCACAGGCGTAGAGACCGGCGGCTGCCCGCACACCGCGATCCGTGAAGACGCTTCCATGAATCTGGAAGCAGTAGAAGAGATGACGGAAAAATTCCCTGACATTCAGCTTC
>OGPP01002602.1_pt1 | contig 10383 bp, 10 predicted proteins | sample 1553021 | NCBI WGS metagenome assembly OGPP01 (sample SAMEA2580217, study PRJEB22360) | human gut metagenome | biome: human gut; feature: human-associated habitat; material: faeces | place: Denmark | collected 2008/2010
ACCGACATTTGCCGGAATTGGCGTTTCTTATATTAGGGACTTATTTTACAGCCTCCATTATAAAACTATTTTACTAATAATCAATTATTTTGCAGTGAATGTTGTATTTACATTTACTGTAACAGGATAGCTGATTCCATTGCTGTTTTCAACTGAAACATTTACGGTTCCAACATATACAGCTTTGTTGTCAACAACCTTGTAACCGTCTTTAACAGTAATCTGAGATGGTTCAAGATTCTTGTAATCTTTGCCATTGATACTAAATTTTACATTAGCAGCAACAACATTTGCAATTGCAGCCGTATCATTTGAAATTGCTACACTTGTTGTCTTGCTGTCAATCTTTGTAGTAACAACTGCAGATTGTGTATCTACTACAGAGAATGTAGTTGTGAATGTCTTATCAGCTGCCTTAACAGTCAATGTATAAGACTTTCCAGCCTCAAGGTTCTTAGTTACTTTGTTTGCTGAGCAAGAAACAACTGAAACAGCAGCTCCGCTTACAACAGACTGTTTGCTGGAATCGCTGATCTTGCACTCTGTTACATTTGCGTAACCGATCTTAGCGCCCTTATCATATGCAGCAACTTTTACCTCAACTGTCTTAGCTGCCTTTGCTGCATCTGCATCATCGGCTACAGCCATATCAACTTTACCATCTGTTAAGCCAGATACTTCAACTCTTAAATCAGTAGCCTTAGCTACATCTGTCGCTGTTGCTACAGTTTTTACTGTAAAGTAACGATTTAATGTAACATTGTCCTTCTTAACTTCAACTTTGATAGTGTATGTCTTTCCATCTTCAGCATTTGCACTAGCAGAAACCTTAACTGTTTTTGTTGTAGGATCGTATGTAGCGTTAATTGCCTTAGTAGCATCATCATTTACACCTGATGCTGTAATAGTTGTTGAACCAGTAATGTCATTATTGTACTGATCAACGGCTTTTACACTAACAGAATTATCAACGCCTGTAGCAGTCTTAGAAATTGTCAGAGATGTATTTCCAAGTGTTGTATTTGTAAGCTTTCCAGCAGCTGTAACAACAACTGGTAAAGATTTAATTACTTTACCATCTTTGTCTAATACGTTAACAAAAACATTTCCTTCTTTAATACCTGTTGCAGATACAGGAGTACTGCTACCGCTTAACTGAGTCTTTGGTAATAAAAGAATAGAATCATCACTTGATACTACTGAGTAATCAGCATATGTTGTGATTTCTTTGTTATCAGATCCTACAAATTTGAAGTATGCACTCTTGCTAGATCCAATTGCTAACTGATTTGTTGTCTTGTCTTTATCCCAGTTTGGAGCTTTAGCTGTATCTGCAAATGTCATGTTGAATCCGTTTGTTGTGATTACGTCTTCAGCTACGGCTGTGATATCAACCTTCTTTGTATAAGCTCCAATTTCATTTCCGTTAGCATCAAATTTGTATGTATGATACTTAACTTCTGCTGTACCCTTGTTTCCAACAGTAGGAAGAACAAGCTTGTCACCATCTACATAACCCTGTGTCGTAGAAAGAGTTAATTCAGCGCTCTTTGTACTAGCTTCACTTACCTTGAACTCATCAAGTACAATACCATCTTTATCAACAGTCTGTCCTTTGATTTCAGTTCCTTTTGTGTTTGCAGGAATTGTAACAGGTGTTACATTTACGTCAGCCACAACACCATTAGTTGCTGTAAACTCTTGAGCTACACCATCAAGTTCAACAGTGTACTTAGCGCCATCCTTCATATCTGCAAATGTTTCAAGAGTAACCTTCGTAGCATCTGCCTTATCAGGTGTTACACTCTTGACAGCAATTACATTCTGGTTTGCAGTGTTGGTAATCTTAACATCAGTTGTCTTGATATTCTTTGTTGCTCCAAGAATAGAAGTCTCTAATGTATTTGCCTTTGTCTGCTTTACAGACTGAAGAATAAAATTCTTAACAGCCATCTTAACAGTCTTTGTTGTCTTGCCAGCCTTAGCGGTAATTGTTACCTCACCAGTCTTAACACCAGTAACTTCACCTGTTGTTGCATCGACTGTTGCAATTGCATCATCGCTAGATGAGAATGTAACCTTTGTTGAAGCAGGCTTAACTGTTGCCTTAACAGTTTCCTTAGCACCAACTGCAACTGCGCTAGCTGCCTTTAATGTAAGGGATGGATTCTTAACTGTAATAGTAGCCTTTAATGTCTTCTTTACAGACTTACCAGACTTCTTACCAGTTACCTTAACACTATATCCGGGCAGTTTTCAGGGGCGAAAATGCATAAAATAAGGCTTTATTGAAATGTAGATATGTAGAAAGTGCTCCCATAAGTAACATGCAAGAGACATATCTAAGACTATCTATTTTATTTGAAAATTTGTTCTTGAATCAGGAAGCTATCCTTGTTTGAGAATTTTATGAGAACTTTTCGGTATCAAAATTTTCAATTGGATGACTTTATTGAGTTGCATCTTTACACATTTTTGCAGACAGGCTATAATTATATATATTGGTTATAATTAAGGAGTGCTATGAAGGATTTTTCATATTGGGAAGTTTATAATGGCTTCTCAGAAGGTAGTGGTCGGAGTGAAAAAATATGGTTATATAATCCCGATACACAAATTAGTGGTCTGTTTAAATTTAAAAAAGATATAACAACAACCGATCATATATCAGAATGTATAGCATATAGCCTGGCGAATTATTTGAAAATTCCATGCGCCAGGTTTGAATTAGGAACCTATAATGGTCGTGAAGGATCATTTAGTTATAATATCATTACTTCAGATATTAAGGCCCCGTCTTTGATTGAAGGGATAAATTATATTAATCTTTTTTATCCGGACTATGATGATGAAAAATTTATGGATTTAACATCTGGGAATGTATATTCTATTGAAATGATTAAAAGGGTCACAAATGGGGTTTTTGATTTTGCACGTTTTTTGAATATGCTGGTTTTTGATTTCCTGATAGGAAATTCTGATCGTCATCAAAACAATTGGGCGGTTCTTAAGTCTGGTGATAATACTGATTTTTCACCCCTATATGATAACGGATCATCATTGTGTTCATTTATATCTGATCAGCAAGCCGAATCGTATATGGGAAAAGATCTCGTTCGTTGGAAATCTTTGGTTGATACAAAATCCAAATCCTTAGTAAGACGAACGTTAAATGATGCTAAAAGACCTACACATTTAGAAATACTTCAATATATTTTTCAAAATTATAAGGCAGAAACGATAGGCCTTGCACAACGGATATCTACGCTTTCACCTGAAAAAATAGAGGAAATTGTTGAATTAAGTTCGGAAAACCAATTACACATAATCAAAAAGAAACTAATATGCAAGTTTTTGAATACAAAAATAGATATGCTAAAGCAAGTTTATTTTAGTTTAGGAGAATAATAATGTCTTTTAAAAACGGGAAAGATTATTTATATCTTATTTGGCAAGATAAAGTAAGTCGCCGACAATATATTGTTGGGCAATTATCTAAAAACGGGCAATATGAATTTTGCTATTCTAATGAAATTAAAGATGCATTAGAAGCTGGATTTAAACCGTTAGTACCTTTCGACGATTTAAATAAAACCTATTATAGTGATACTTTATTTTCAACATTTTCAAGCAGACTTCCTGATAAAAAACGTAAAGATATCCGAAAAATTTTAGAAAAATATGGATTGCAGGAATATGATGCCTATGCACTTCTTAAAGCAAGTGGTGCTCGTTTGCCAATTGACAGTCTTCATTTTGTAGATCCTATTTTAGATATTAGTACTGCATTTGATCGTGATTTTTATATGGCTGGAGCCAGACATTATTTGGCATGTGATGGCGAAGATTGCCTCTTGGTAACAGAACTTGATCGTGGAGATCAGCTTTTTTTGAAAAAAGAGCCAGACAATAAACAGGATGCGTATGCGATAGAAATTATGACTGGTAATAACAAGCGAGTTGGTTATATTCCAAGATATTACAGTAAAGCTTTCACGCGTCTTCTTGATGAAAATAGGGAAATTGTCTGTCATGTAAAACGAATTGAAAAGAATAAGCCTTGTAGTGAATGTGTAACGCTTCATATTGAAGTTAGCGCAATTGCTTAACCACAGGCAAGAGGAAAAATTATAATTTTTTGGATAAAGGGAATCGGCAATACCGGTTCCCTTTGTGTTAAGTAGATTAAAAAGTGAGATAGCAGTTGGTAAAAGCAGAATATCCAATTTCTTTTAAGCTTTTTGGAAAAGATATTTTCTTTAAAGCTCCACATCCCCAGAAAGCAGAATCTTTGATGGAAGTCAGTTTATTAGATAAAAGTAACAAAAATAAGGATGAGCGTATGAGAAAGTCGGATCGTTTCATGACCAAAATGAATTATGAATGGAGAACTTTTAGAGAAACTAATTCAGACTATAGGTGTTCTAATTCTTTTGTTTCACATAAAGAAAAAGTTTGTTATACTATACATGTATTGTTAGGCAATACCATATATCGCGGATGCTTCAAAGGAGGATTTCGGAATGGAAAACAAGATAACTCTTCCAATCGGAATGAGCAATTTTACAGAAATTCGAAAGAATCATTATTATTATATTGATAAAACCGAACTGATTGAGAACTTACTTCAAAATAATTTATCCAAGGGAACTTTGATTACCCGTCCGAGACGCTTTGGTAAGACATTAGCAATGTGTATGTTGGCAGATTTTTTTGATATTCGTATGGATAGTCAATCGCTTTTTGATGGGTTATATATTTCCGGGCAGAAACAATTATGCGCAGAATGGATGAATCAATATCCTGTTATTTTTTTGACATTGAAAAATATTGACGGTCTCAAATTTGAATCTGCATATGATATGTTGACTGCTGAATTGGCAGATTTGTTTAAACAACATTCTTATTTGCTTGATTCGTATCAAATGGATGTCAGTGACAGAGCAGTTTATGAGCGATTGAAGGACAATCGGGCTACAACTGCGGAGATTAAGAAATCACTGTCTTTTCTAACCCGCATTATGGCTCAATATTATTATAAGCCAGTCATTCTGCTTATTGACGAATATGATGTTCCGGTTGCAAAAGCAGATTCCAGAGGCTATTATGATCAGATGCTTGAAATCATAAGTCCCTTGCTTGGTACTGCATTAAAAGATAATGAGTTCTTAAAATTTGCGGTTATTACCGGGTGCCTTCGTATTACCAAGGAAAGCATTTTTACCGGCACTAACAATTTTATTACAGATACGATTTCCGACAATCGATACAATGAATTTTTCGGCTTTACGCAGCAAGAAATTACAAAGCTTCTAACTGATACACATTGTGAATCCTGTGCTGCCGACATTCAAAAATGGTATGATGGCTACCGTTTCGGTAATTTGGATATTTACTGTCCTTGGGATGTGCTTAACTACATTCAAAAAGTGATGGCAACCGGTATCTTAGAACCGGAAAATTTTTGGGAACATACCAGTGATAATGCAGTCATTCGCACTTTTTTGGAACGAACCGATTTTGATGTGACCGAAAAATTTGAAACATTGATGAATGGTGGCACAATTTGCGAAACGATAGAAGAAAACCTTACTTATAACGTGCTTACGTCTTCGGAACAGAATCTTTGGAGTTTGTTATACCTTACAGGATATCTTACCAAAGTTGACAGTGCACGTAATTCATCTGAAACACTTCTTAAGATTCCGAATAACGAAGTTATGGATATCTTCCAGAAAAGCGTCACAGAATGGTTTTCAAATTCACTTGCACAAAGTAATCGAAATTCACTTTTTGAAGCTTCATGGAATGAAGATACGGAAAAACTTACAGAAATTATATCAGACCTACTGTTTAACACGATCAGCTATCATGATTATGCGGAAAGCTTTTATCATGCATTTGTTGTAGGTTTATTTGCTAATGCAGGATATATTGTTGAGTCCAATTACGAAAATGGATTAGGACGATCTGATCTCGCAATTAAGGATCGAAAACTTCGCCGAGCCATTGTTATTGAATTAAAGATTTCGAAAAAGAAAGATGATATGGAAAACAAATGTCATGAAGCCTTGCAACAAATCGAAGAAAAAAAATATGCGACAAAAATTGAACAGGTTGGTTTTAAAAAGGTAATTCGATACGGCATTGCTTTTTATAAAAAGGAATGTCTTGTAATGAAATAATTTGGTAAAAGAGCGGCTCAGCGTTTTATCGGAAAGAGGTTGTTCTTCAAAACTTGTTGTATGGAGTGTATACTGAAACCCCTGTTTTTATAATACCACTTATTGCTGACAAAATCCTCATATCATAATATATAAAAACAAAAATAGCATCGCCTATCATATAATTCATATATGACAGGCGATTTTTTAAAGCTTATGATATACATTCTTTGTAATAATCAATAACATTGACAAATGGAATGACAATTTTTCCATTGTTAAAAACGGATGCAGATATGGATTCTAACTTTCCACGCGCAATACCTATAAGTGCAGACGCTCCATTTATGGCAACTAATTGCTGAAAATCATCATAGTCAGTATCCCCATTTGATAAGAAAGCACCCTCTAAAGCCAAGTGAATTTTGCACACGGAATTTTCTGATTGCGTTATTTCAATTTCAAATTCTATAATCATTTCGGCATAAAACTCATTATTTTCATTATCTGTTTGAAATTTTGGCTCACATATATTTAATCCAAAGACTCGTTTGGCATCTTTTGCAATATCTACAATTTGATTCTTGATTTCAAGCTCTTTAACAGTTGCACCAAGTAATTCAATTCCAGAAGCAATCAAATTTAGTTCCATTATGCAATCGCCCCCTTTGTATCTATTTTCTTCATCCAACTGCTTTTTTTAGGCTTTGTTCTTTGCCTTATCTCATCCCATTTCAATACAGGGTACTCTTTAGCAACTGTACTTGGTTGTATATCAAGAGATACGCATAGTTGTAATTTTTCACAGATTTCATTCAGGGATTTAATAGTAAAATTATATTCTCGGCTTTCCCATTTGGATACCATACCTTGTGACACGTCCATATATTCAGCAAATTCTTTTTGCGTCATATTCATTTCTTGACGACATTTTTCAATTTTAGCAGAAATTTTTGCTAATTCTATTGTAGATTTTATTTCAGCTTCAGATAATGATTCTGTAACCCAAGTTGTTTCCTTGGCACGGGCAATTTTTTCTGTAATACTCATTTTTGTTTCTCCTCGTATGTTCGTTACTTACATGTATTATACTAGTCGTCATCTAACCACTTAAGTCGTTTCTTGGCGACTGTAATTGCTTTTTGTAATCATTTGAACTTTTTTCTAAAAAGGCATACAGTAAAATAATGTAATGGCGTTTTCTTTTTGATCATCAAGAACAGCAAGATCTTCTAATAATTTCTTCTGATATCTGGGATAAGGATCTGCATCCTTCCATGGCTCATCTACAGAATTTCTGAATTCCTTTTTTACAACAGACAAAGAATATATATTGTTTAGCCCCAGAGCGACTATTTGTTCTAACTCCACATTTTACCACCTTCTTTGGTGTCTTAATCATATTACTTATATGTAATATTTTCAATAAACATTTGAAAATATGAGGGGAAATTAAGAAATTTAAATATCTATTAAGTTATTGAAATTTCGTTATTTACTAAAATTTTTGCTCCATTGCTTTTGTCATTAAGTTTCGCATTTTTGTCACTTTTCTGTTACTTATCAAACATTTTCACAAAATTTCAATTGCAGAAAATTCCTATTTTAATGCATTTTCTACAGTTATTTGAATTCAGATATAGTGTTAAGGTAACTGGTAAGAAGTCTGGTAAGTCTGTAAAGAAGACATTAAAGGCTACTATTACTGTAAAGAATCCTTCTCTTACTGTAAAGGCTGCTAATGAAGTAGCAGTTGGTGCTACAGAGCAGATTAAAGCTACTGTAAAACCTGCTGGTACAAAGGTTACATATACATCTAGCAATAAGGAAATTGCAACTGTTGATGCAAAGGGTGTTGTTACTGGTGTTAAGGCTGGAGATGTCACAATCACAGTTAAGGCTGGTAAGACTACAAAAACTGTTAAGATGACAGTTGTTGCAGCACTTTCTGCTAAGCAGACAAAGACAAAAGAAATCACTGTTACATCTGCTACACCTGTAACAAAGGATTCTAAAATCTCTGTTAAGAGAGGTTCTGTTGAAATTGCACTTGGTGAGAAGAACGGTGTTGCAATTGATGCTACAACAGGAAAGACTGTTGTACTTACAACTGCTGCAAAACTCACAAAAGGTGATTATACAGTAACAATTGATGATAAAACTGTTGATTTCCAGGCTGAAGATGAAAAAGTAGAATCTATCGAATTTACATCTGATAAAGCAGTGCTTCAGAAACCAACTTCTGGCACAACATACACAACAGCAAAGGTTGCATACAAGGTTTACAACCAGTTCAAGGAAGATGTGACATCTTCAACAAATGGTAATGTTAATGTAAATGGTAATGGAGCTACTAAGACTGCCGCAGGTGAAGTAACATTTACCAATGCTAATGGATATCGTTTAAATGATGTTGTAGCTGCCGTAGTTATCTACCAGGCAAATGCGCAGGCTGTAACAAAGTCTGGTACATTCACAATTTCTAATGAAGCTGCAATTGCCGAAATTACTATTAAAGATGGTGTATATAATAAGAAGGGTGAGGCTATCACTCTTGACGAAGATTATGATTTAAGCAAGGGTGCTTATGTATTAGTTTCTGCAAAAGATCAGTATGGAAATGATGTAACATCTCTTAAGTGGGGAAATGTTACAGACAAGAACGCTATTGTTCAGGTCGCTGGAGGTTTAACAAATTTAAAAGCTGCCGCTACATCTTCTGAAGAGATTACAGTTGCAGGTGTAAAATATGCAGGTATTAAACTTGCGAAAGACAATGCATCCAATCCAATCGGTGCAGGAAATGCCACACTTATTGTTATTTCTAATGGAACTGGTAAGACAGCTCAGGGAACAATTACCGTAGCTAATGGTGTTAAGGTTGATACTATTACAATTAATGTTCCTAGTGCTATTTACGGCGGAGAGGATAATGAATTAACATACTCTGCAAAAGACACTTATGGTAAAGATGTTACAAGCGTAAGTGCATTAGCTGGTGTTACAGGTATTGGCAGTGTTAGAGCAACTGGAACTATTTGGGTTAAGGAAGATCCACTGACTGGAAAAGCTAAAATGTATTATACAGCTGCATCTAACACTACAGGAACAACTACATATGATGTTAAGGCATTACTTACAAAAACATATAAGGCTTCTACTGTAAACTTTACAATTCAGCCAAACGCTGTCCCTACAGCAATTACTGGAACTAAAGATTTAACAACAGGTGCTATCTCAGGAACTGCAATTGATGTTAAACTCGATAATATCAAAGTAGTAGACCAGTACGGTCGTGCAATTACACCTAGTGGTAGTTATACTGTAAAAGCTAAAGCTGATACTACTGATGCAGCAAACACAGGATTTACTTCAGGAACAATACTCAGTAGTTCAACAAAAACTAGTGCTTTATCTGTTGGAGAGTCTAAGGTAACATTTACACTGTATAATGGTTCAACAGCTGTAAACGATTATACTGTGACATTCACAGGTGTAAACACTGATGATATCAAGTCTTATGAAGTTGCTGATATTAATACTCTTTACATGGGAGCAAATGCATCTACTGCATATGATAAGACCGCTGATGTTAAGGGTGTTACTGCCGATGGCGTAAAAGTTGCATTTAGCGATTACACAGTTGCATGTGATCAGCCTATTATTGATTCTGACAATAAGAAGATTAAGTCTACAAATTTAACAAACAACGGTAGTATTCTTAAAGATAAGGATACTGCAGAAGTAACATTGGTATTTACTATGGCTAATGGTACTTCTGTAGAGAAGAAAGTTACTTTATCAAAGGTAGCTCCACAGGTTAAATCTGTTAAGCTGAAAAATAACAAAGAAGCATTCGAAGTTTCTGCTGGTACAGTGAATTACTCAACACTTGGCTCATTAATTGAAGCTAAGGATCAGTACGATGTAGATATTGCTACAACTGCAGCTCCTCGTGTAACAGTTACAGATATCAAGAAAGCTACAGGATCATCAATTGCTGTAACAAATAATGGATTAAGCACAGCATCTATTACAGGTGCTACAAATGGTGATGTTGCAACTATCACACTTACATTTGCAGGCGGAACAACTTTCAAAGCCAAATTAGTTGTTGGTGCATAATCTGAATTAAGATTTATATAATGCCAAAAAGGGGATGTGAAAAAACTCCCCTGACAGAAAAATCGCCCAGACCGTGAGGTCTGAGCGATTTTTT
>OGPP01002611.1_pt1 | contig 10360 bp, 5 predicted proteins | sample 1553021 | NCBI WGS metagenome assembly OGPP01 (sample SAMEA2580217, study PRJEB22360) | human gut metagenome | biome: human gut; feature: human-associated habitat; material: faeces | place: Denmark | collected 2008/2010
GAAGAGAGAAAGACTAAATTCAGCATAGATGTGGAATTTAAAATTTCATTCAAGGTGTATATATCAAATTGATTGATATACATTGTCTTTTTCTTCTTCCCGCTATATAATTTATTTCAAAATATACGTTGAAATTAGAGGTTATTACAAATGGGTGTCAGAAACGCAGGCAAAGCAATCCGTGAAGCACGATTAAAGGCTGGTTTAACACAGGAACAGTTATCAGAAGGGGTATGTTCCGTTCTCTCGCTTTCAAGAATCGAAAATGGTTCCGCCGGTGTCAGTCCTGTCACATTTCAAGCACTTATGGCTCATGCGGGTGCTCCCTGCGAAGTTTACCCGATCTTTGCAAGCAGAACAGACTTTGACTGTTTCTATACCCTCAATCGTGCGCGCTTCTATCTGGGTTCCTGGCAGTTAAGTCAGGCATATAAGGAATTGAATAAGCTGGAAGAATGGAACTTTGCAGATAACAAACTCTATTATCAGGAATATCTTTATTTAAACGGTCAGATTCAGGTGTGCTCTGGCTGTGCAGACCATCATGCCCTTTATGACCTTTTTTCTTCCGCGCTCCATATAACACGTCCTGAAATTGACTATTCAGATTTTCATCATCTTTTATTATCGATTGTTGAAATCGAACTGCTTATTGGTGTTGCACAGGAATTACTTTATCTGGGAAAAAGCGATCTTTGTTATAACATCTGTTCACAAATTGCTTCCTATCTTGCAAACGCTGAAATCGATTACCTGAAAAAAGATTCTTTATATGCACAATACGCCATTGTCTACACAAAATATTTATTAGAAATGAAAGATTACAACGAGGCTCTTTCCATAGCAGACAGTAACCGCCACAAAATGGTACAGAATTCTGATGATTCCGCTTTATTGGAATTAACTTTTCTGACTTCTCTGGGTTACTATTATACTGGCGAAATTGAAACTGCCTACACCTATTTTAAGAATACCTTTTATGCGGCTCATTCCATTGAAAGCTGCTATGCCACCATTTGCAGAAACTATGTTTTAAGCAGACATCTGTTTTCACTAGATGATTACCTGGCACAAATGGATGATATTCCTCTGATTATTTTTCCAATCAAAAAAGCCATAAACACCTCTGATTTAACAGATGGTACTTATGACTTTTTTTCCGCAGATGTTTTGACGATTGGCAGATTAATCCATGAGCTTCGGACAGAACAGGGACTTTCTCTGACTGCATTATGTCAGGGATTATGCTCAAAATCCAAGCTTTCCAAAATCGAAAATAAATCCCTGCAGCCGGATATTTCTCTGACTGAAGCCTTATTACAGCGTCTTGGCATATCCGAATGCGGTTTTACTTTCTGGGGAAGTGAACGTGAAAGCAGACTTTATGAATTAAAATTCAAATTAACACATACACGTCTGCTGACCAACGAACAAATAGAAAACTATCTGCACCAGTTTCACTCATTGATTACGAAAAAAGATAACATCTTAATGCAGCGTTATACTTTTGACTGTAACTTATTGTCATCTTCTCCCGAAGAATGTATCCAGAACCTGCACACCGCACTCGCTTATACTCTGCCGGATTTTGACATTCGCTTTATTTATAATTACCACCTGTCACACAGCGAACTTTCCATTTTAAATAACATTGGATTCCAATATCGAAACATTGATGGAAATAAAAGCAAGTTATATTTTGCAAAATTACTTGACTACCTCTCCGTTCATTCGCTCGATATACTTTTTATAAATAGTATTTTTCCACTGACATTGTATAAGTATGAACACAGTTTATATACACAACATCATTATCACGAGGCGGCTGATTTGTTCACAGGTTCGAATCACCAGCTGCTCAAGGGAAATGTAGCCACCTTTGGATATTTTCTTTTTTATTATTGCCAGTGTCTTGCAGAATGCCAGCAATATGAACCGGCAACAAAATTTGCTCATTACGCATGCAGTATCCAGGAACTATATGAATTAAACTCTAATTCTGAAGTACTACAAAAATACTTCTGGAGTGATTTTTCTATTCATATATCCTAATTTGTAATTTCATTCTCAATTATAACTTCAGCACACGTCGCAATCCCTGCACTGCTTACTCCACCAAACAATGTAAGCAGTGAACAGACAAGCATCATTCCTGCAACCATCTTTTTCATTTTGTTTTTCAGATTTTTCTTCATGTTTTTCTCTCCATTTCATTTGTTTATCATCTCCATTTTATCTGCCTCCACCAAAAAAGAGCATTACATAAACGGAAACTTTTTCTGTTCCATTTATGTAATGTTCCTTTCACACTTATCATATTAATTTGCTTTACATCCCGTTTTCACCGCCATGAAAACCTTATTTTCCTGCGACCGCTACCCCATGAAATTCGACCGCAAATGGTCCGTCATAATCTTTATCTTTATAACGCTCGGTGGAAAATGCCATATCTTTCTGTAATTCCAACAGATTGCCGCTGACGGAACCTCCGGTTACCGGCGTCACTTTCTCACCGTCGAAAAGATAGGCAAGACGAATTTCACCGCCAAAATATCCGCTTAAGCTATCCATGGAGAAGTCAGAAAAACTTACCACATAAAGGTATGGTTCTTTTTTCATCTCCTCAAAAGCTTTTGTGCCATTATCCAGTTTTACCGCACTGTAGATTCCGGTCGGCTCGACACCTAAATAGTATGCAAACCGGGCATTTCCATGAATTGCCTTCAGTTCTCCCTCTTTTAATAGTGTAAGATCTTTCATCGGGATTCCCTCACTTGAATAAGGATTGGATGCATGGAGCGTGATATTTAATTTTTCTCCCTGCACTTTTTCTCCCTGCACATCCATTCCTGCCTGATAGCCTGAATAACCCGGATAGACCATGCCAGAGGATGACCGGTCTATGTAAAAATCGATCAGTGTGCGCACATTTTTTCCGGAAAGAAGCAGCTTATAGTTTCCTTTTTCCGGTGCTTCTGTCGCCCTTGCCCTGTCGCATACCCGTTCCAATGCTTCTTTTGCCTGTGCCGTCAGAGCCTCTGTGTCAAGATCATCATATGCGAACTCCTGATACTGCTCGACATCCTGCGGTGTGATACACTGTACGACAAACTCTCCGTTCACACTGCTTTTTTCATAAGAAACATCAATGCCCTCTGAATTGTAAATCGCAGTCGTTGTTTTTTCCATGAAAAACTCAGCCGTATTGATGAATGCATCTTCCTGCACATCCACACAGTAAAGCGCTTTTACAAATGCATCTCCGATCTCCTCAAGGCTTTTTCCACAAAGTGTGCTTTTTACCTGCACTTTATCCTCTTTTTTCCCTTTTGGAAGTTCAAAAAATGGATTTTTTACAAAGGAAGCTGCGTAATAAGCACCTTTTACCGCCTCATCTACTTCCTCCTGTGTCATCTCCGGAAAAATGTTGATATTTGCGGAACCACGCATTTTCTTTCCGTCTGTCTCAAAATCACGGTAAATGGTAACCGCAGACACCGCATCCTGTTTCATCCTGCGCATATCAAGTTCTTTTTTTATAAAATAAAGTTCTGCACCCTCGACTGTTTTCTCTGTCACAAGGTAGGTTTCTATCTCATTTTTTCTGATTGCCTTTAATATTTTTTCTCGCATTGTTTTTCCCCTTTCTAGCCCAGTCTGATTTTCGCTTTGATGTATGGGCCGCCGTCCGATACTTTTACCCATTCTTTGTGTCCTTTTCCACAGTAGCCGGTTCCTGCAAGTTCACACTCGTCTGACATCATGGAAATGGATTTTAACAAGTCCGGGACATATCCGGTCAAAACGATCGGAGAAAATACTTTTCCGGTAAATTTGCCGTCTTTGATCTCTCTTGCAATGTCAACCAGACACTGGATTCCCCAGTTTTTCGGATCTTCCATGCCGCTGCTCGCATTTTCCAGATAAAACCCATAGGAAATAGAGGAAATCATATCTTCCACTTTATCGGTGCCTGGTTCAAAGAAAGTATTGGTCATCCGCGTGTACGCTTTGTGGCTATTCTTTTCCCTTCTTCCGTTTCCGGTCGGTTTTGTGCCAAGTGCCATAGCCGCCTGCGCATCACAGATTCCGGTCTTCAAGATTCCTTTATCAATGATGACGGTATCCTGCGCAAGTGTTCCCTCATCATCAAAAAAGAAGGTTGCTGTCTCAGATGCTGCTGCAGCGCCGTCGTGCATGGTAACTAACGGGGATGCCACATATTCGCCAATGTATTTTTCTGCCAGCGCACGTTTTTTCACAAACATATCCATTTCAACGCCATGTCCGAACGCTTCATGCACGATCATGCCTGTGACATCCGGTGCACAGATGCAGTCATACTCGCCCGGTGTGATTGGTTCACTTGTGGCAAGATCATTGAGTTTCTGCACTAATGGTGGAATTTTTGTTTCCATGTCATCTAAAATTTCCATTCCGCCACAGCCGGAGCAGCTGTCAAATGCCATCTTCATCTCCTCGCCCTTCGGGATCAGTCCCATGATCATGCCGTTTGTCCACATGACGTTCTGCGTCATGTCTTTGTTTGGAGATAAAAATAATTTATGATAAATCTGGTAAACGCATGCTGTCTTGATCTCAACGATTTTTTCATCCTGTGCCATTGCTTTTTCACGCACTGCGCCAAGGCGTTTTACGATCTCCTCATCGCCTAATTCTTCCGGCAAAACTTCATAGTCAGTGCTTTTTTCAAAATGATATGCTTCGTCCGGAATTTCTGGATACTGTTTCACTTTCATGTCATCCGGAAGCTTTTTTGCCCACGGCATCACATGATTTTTGATTTCCTCTGCAACGCTGTCAATCTCATTCTCATCAATGTGGCTGAACGCATATTCTCCATAGCTCTCGCCATCGTATACTTTTACCACATATCCTAACTCCACAAACATGTTCTCCGTAATGCTGATTCCCTGTTTTGAAATGGTGTATTGTTTGCCTTTTGAATCTGTCATCAGAATGGATGCATACGAATATGTCTGCAGCAATCTATCTAATAATTGTTTCAGGATCGGTTTTTTCTGTTCAATCAGTTTACTTGATACAACCTTCATCTTTTTCCCTTTACCTTTCAAGTTTTCGTTGTCCTTATCGACTATCTCAGTATAGAAAATGGTGTTATATTTGTAAATAGCTTTCATGTAAGTGGTAAAGTTTGTACCGTAAGACGTAAAAAAGACCTTGCAGAGTTTATACACTCCACAAAGTCTTTTTCATCCTTTATAAATAATATTGCCTGTTTTATTTGAAGTAAGCCACACCGGATTCAAAGATCTTGATATCCTGCTCTCCGTAAATATTCATCGCAACACTTCTGTCACGTCTCTCGGAGTGAGCCATCTTACCAAGTACACGTCCATCCGGGCTTGTGATACCTTCGATCGCCATGTAGGAACCATTGACATTCCATTCTTCATCCATAGTCGGAACACCGGATTCATTCACATACTGGGTAGCAACCTGTCCGTTTGCAAAGAGCTTGTCTAACCACTCCTGTGGTGCTACGAAACGTCCTTCGCCATGGGATGCCGGATTGCAATATACTTTTCCAAGCTCTGCACCCTGTAACCATGGGGACTTGTTGGAAACAACTTTTGTGTAAACCATTTTGCTCACATGACGTCCGATGGTGTTGTATGTCAGAGTCGGTGACTCAGCTGACTGTGGACAGATCTCTCCGTGTGGAACTAATCCTAATTTGATCAGTGCCTGGAATCCGTTACAGATACCAAGTGCAAGTCCGTCTCTCTCATTTAACAGCTTCATGACTGCCTCTGTCATCTTCGCATTGCGGAATGCAGTCGCAAAGAATTTTGCAGAGCCGTCCGGTTCGTCACCGGCGGAGAATCCGCCCGGGAACATGATGATCTGGGACTGTTCGATTGCTTTTACAAACTCATCTACAGATTCACGGATGTCATTTGCATTCATGTTTTTGAATACCTTAACGATGGTATTGGCACCTGCACGCTCAAACGCATCTGCACTGTCGTACTCGCAGTTAGTTCCCGGGAATACCGGGATGAATACAGTTGGTTTTGCCACTTTGTTTTTGCATACATAAATGCTGTCTGCTTTGTATAATCCTGTTTTAACTTCATCCTTATTCTCTGTTGCACGGGTTGGGAAAACTTTTTCTAATGTAGCTGTCCATGCGTGTAATGCTTCCTCCATGGAAATTCTCATATCACCGTAAATAAAGCTTTCTTCCTCATTTACCCATCCGACAAGTGCTTCGTATCCTGCAAGTCCTGCTGCATCGAATGCTGCTTTTACCTCTGCAACCTTTTCAGCCGGAACTTCTGCCACAATGTTACCGAATCCCGGAGCGAATAATGTTTCTTTGGAAACATCTTCATTTACTGTGACGCCAAGCTTGTTACCGAATGCCATTTTGCTGACTGCTGCTGCAAGTCCTTTTCCGTCAAGTGCATAAGCGGATACGATCACGCCAGCCTGGATCAGTGCATGGATGGTATCGTATAATTTCATGACCTGTGCGTAATCCGGAAGGTCAAATTCATCTTTTTTAATTGTAAACAGTACTAACTGGTCTCCCACTGCTTTTAATTCCGGTGTGATGATATCTTTTTCTTTTGCGATATCCACAGCGAAGGAAACAAGTGTTGGTGGAACATCAATATCATTGAAGGTTCCGGACATGGAATCTTTTCCACCGATGGATGGAAGTCCGAAGCCGATCTGTGCATTGTAAGCACCAAGTAATGCTGCAAATGGCTGGCTCCAGCGTTTTGGATCCTCGCTCATTCTGCGGAAGTACTCCTGGAAAGTGAAACGTACTTTCTTGTAATCACCGCCTGCAGTTACGATTCTGGATAAAGATTCTAATACTGCGTAAACAGATCCGTGGTATGGGCTCCAGCTTGATAAGTATGGATCAAAACCATAAGACATCATGGTCACGGTATCGCAGTCTCCCTTTGCAACCGGAAGCTTTGCAACCATGGACTGTGTCTCTGTAAGCTGGTATTTTCCACCGAATGGCATGTAAACGCTGTTCACACCGATGGAACCATCGAACATCTCCACAAGACCTTTCTGGGAGCAGACATTTAAATCAGCCAGTTCTGTCATCCATGCAGCTTTCATATCATTTGCCGCAACTGCCTCTGCTACCTTTGGTGCTGCGATCTTTTTGAAATAGTTCTCTTTTTCCTCAGGCATCTCAACTTCTACGTTGGTCTCCTGATGTGCACCATTTGTATCTAAGAATGCTCTGGAAAGATTTACGATCTCTTTTCCTCTCCACTCTAATACAAGTCTTGGATCTTCCGTTACAACTGCAACTTCCACTGCTTCTAAGTTCTCCTCAGCTGCGTAGCCTAAGAAGGTCTGTACATCCTCCGGAGCTACAACAACTGCCATACGCTCCTGGGACTCAGAGATTGCAAGCTCCGTTCCGTCCAGACCTGCGTATTTTTTCGGCACCTTATCAAGATAAATATGAAGGCCCTCTGCCAGCTCTCCGATCGCTACCGATACTCCGCCTGCACCGAAGTCGTTGCACTTCTTGATCAGGCGGCTGACTTCTTCTCTGCGGAACAGTCTCTGGATCTTGCGCTCGGTCGGCGCATTTCCCTTCTGTACCTCTGCGCCGCACACTTCGATGGAAGCCTCCGTATGTACCTTTGAGGAACCGGTTGCACCTCCGATTCCGTCTCTTCCGGTCCGTCCGCCAAGCAGGATAATGATATCACCCGGATCAGAATTTTCACGGATGACTGCCCTGCGCGGAGCAGCGCCCATGACAGCTCCGATCTCCATACGCTTTGCCACATAATCCGGATGATAAATTTCTTTTACGTATCCGGTCGCAAGTCCGATCTGATTTCCGTAGGAGCTGTAACCGTGTGCTGCATCTCTTACCAGCTTCTTCTGCGGAAGCTTGCCCTTTAAGGTCTTCTTTACCGAAACGGTCGGGTCTGCTGCTCCTGTCACACGCATTGCCTGATAGACATAGGTACGGCCGGAAAGCGGGTCACGGATCGCTCCGCCAAGGCAGGTTGCCGCACCACCGAACGGTTCGATCTCGGTCGGGTGGTTGTGCGTCTCGTTCTTGAACAGGAACAGCCAATCCTCGTCATGGCCGTTCACATCCACCTTCACCTTGACGGTGCAGGCGTTGATTTCCTCGGACTCGTCGACATCGGTCATGACGCCGGTCTTCTTAAGGTACTTGGCGCCGATGGTGCCCATGTCCATGAGGCAGACGGGCTTGGCGTCACGGCCGAGCTCGTGGCGCATCGCCAGGTAACGCTCGAAGGCGGCCTTGACGGTGGCGTCATCGATGGTCACTTCGTCCAGCTCGGTGCCGAACGTGGTGTGACGGCAATGGTCGGACCAATACGTATCGATCACCTTGATCTCGGTGATCGTCGGGTCGCGCTGCTCCTCGGTGAAATGCTCACGGCAGAACTGCAGGTCGGCCAGATCCATGGCCAGACCACGGTCCTCGATGAACTGCTCAAGCTCGGCGTCGCTCATAGAACGGAAGCCGTCGATGACCTCCACCTTGCCCGGCACCGGCACCTGGGTCTTCAGGGTTTCCTTGGTCTCCAGGCTGGCCTCGCGGGCTTCCACCGGATTGATCACGTAATGCTTGATGGCCTCGACATCGGCTTCGGAAAGTTCGCCTTCCAACGCATACACCTTGGCAGAACGAACCGTCGGACGCTCGCCTTGGGAGATCAGCTGGATGCACTCGCTGGCGGAATCCGCACGCTGGTCGAACTGGCCGGGCAGATACTCCACCGCGAACACGGTGTCGGAACCGAAATCAGGCAGGTCGGCGTAGACGTTGTCCACCTGCGGCTCGCTGAACACGGTCGGCGTGGCCTGGGCGAACAGCTCCTCGCTGATGCCTTCCACGTCGTAACGGTTGACGAGACGGACGTTCTTCAAAGCTTCGATGCCGAGAATGGTGCGCAACTCGTTGGCGAGCTGCTGGGCCGCGACGTCAAAGCCCGGCTTCTTTTCCACGTACACGCGAAAAACCATGGTCAACTCCTTGAAAAAAGAGGGGTTATTGGATTTGGATTGACAAAAGAATGAAGGATTGCGATATAACAAGGAAGCCCGCATCCGGCTTTCGCTTCAGATGCGGGCTTGCAAACGCATTACTCTGCGACTTCGATGCCCTCGGACTTGGCGAGCTCGGCCAAGCGGCTTTCGATCTCCTCGTATGCCGGGATGATGTCGCCCAGGTCGCGGCGGAACAGATCCTTCTCGAGGTGCTCCACCTTGCCGGAATGGTCGCGCTGATCCCACAGACGGCAGGAATCCGGCGTGATCTCGTCGGCGAGCAGCAGCGTGCCGTCGGAGGTGCGGCCCATCTCGATCTTGAAATCGACCAGCTTGACGTCGATCTTGGCGAAGATCTCGATCAGGGCCTCGTTAATCTTGCGGGCCAGCGGGGCGATCTCGGCGAGATCCTCGCGAGTGCATACGCCGAGGGCCACCAGGTCATCGTCGTTGACGAACGGATCGTGCAGATCATCGTTCTTCAGGAAGTACTCAAGTACCGGCTCCTTGAGCGGCAGGCCTTCCTCCACGCCCAGACGGGAGCAGAAGTGGCCGGCGGCCACGTTGCGCAGCACGATCTCCAACGGGAACATGTTCACCTTGCGCACCAGCTGGCCGGTGTCGTCCACTCGCTTGATAAGGTGGCTGTCGATGCCGCGCTTCTTGAGCAGGTCGAAGATGATGGTGGTGATGAGGTTGTTCAGGCGGCCCTTGCCGGTGAAGTCTTCCTTCTTTTCACCATCGCCAGCGGTGGCGGTGTTCTTGTATTCGACCCACAGAACCTCGGGATCGTCGGTTGCGTACAGTTGCTTGGCCTTGCCCTCGTAGAGCTTTTCCAGCTTCTCCATGACTCACCTTTCAGGAGTGGAATTTCTGGGTGAACTAACGGTAAAAGGGTACCAATCGAGGGCTACAACAACACTCAGCATGACGCTACGATGCGGCCGGCGCATCATACGTCGCTGCATCGAACGGCCATACGCTGTTGGGATGGCGGAGGCGGCCGTCATTGGCCAGTACGATCAGCTCGTCTCCGGTCGTGTAGCCTTCCGGCATGAAGGTATCTGCAGAAGCGCGTGTGAATACTCAGATGTTCGTCAATAGACGAAACATGACTCTTCGGCCATATACACACGATAATGGGAGTGACGAAATGGTACAAGGAGGTTCGTCATGATCGATCATCCACGACCCGGACGGCAATAATATTGAGGCCATGCTGAGCTGATCAGGCCGTGGACTACTCCACGGTAATCGTCAACGCATCGGCCACGAGGCCGGCCTTGGCACGGGCGTC
>OGPP01002613.1_pt1 | contig 10359 bp, 12 predicted proteins | sample 1553021 | NCBI WGS metagenome assembly OGPP01 (sample SAMEA2580217, study PRJEB22360) | human gut metagenome | biome: human gut; feature: human-associated habitat; material: faeces | place: Denmark | collected 2008/2010
CAGCCGCTTTCCTATATATTTTTTCAATTTTCGTTCCCTCTTTCATCCCTGATCAGCCGTTACCGGCTTTTCCTCACAGATCATAAAGGTATGATTCAGACTGTCCCGCTCCCAGTCCAGCGGATCCTGCACGCCAGGGCCAATGTCCTCAATGACCTCAACCATCCGCATACCTAGTTTTTCTAACACCTTTTTATCCCACTCGGGGCGTTTTTCTTTCGAAAGTGGAAGCGCATAAGCGGTCTGCTCCAGTTCCAGCACCCGTGCCTTTGACATATTTCCTGCATAATTGTGAACCGGGTATTTTGCGCGGAAGGCCGCCTCCGTAGCTTTCTTCCGGGCGCGAAGTTCCTCATCATAAAGATACAAATACCAATTGGCATCAAAATATATCATGCGTCCGCCCGGCGCAAGGACTCTCTCCCATTCCTCCAGGGCCTGCTCCGGATACTCCAGATTCCAGATGACGTTTCGGCTGACGATCAGGTCAAAGCTTCCATCTTTAAACGGAAGAAACTCGCCCCGGTGAAGAACAAAATCCACCCTTGCCCCATAACTTTCCGCATTGCTTTTCGCGTACTGCAGCATCTCCTCCGTCACATCGACTGCAGTTACCTCATGCCCGGCCAACGCCAGATTGATGGCAAAAAATCCCGGACCGGTGCCAATATCCAACACCCGCAGCACTTCTTTCTGCGGCGCGTGGGAGAGAATCAGCTTTCTCCATGCCTCCCTGCGCCAGTCATTCATCTCTGCAATGTTCTGCGCACTGTAACTCTTTGCCCGGTCCGTCCAGTAAGACGTAAGGGCATCCAATATCGTATCCTGATTATTATGTTCCTGCACCTCTCAAGTTCTCCCGTTTCCGCGGCAGTTTTCTTTCTGTTCAGCTGTTTAACTGTTCACCAGCTTCCCATCCACATTGCTGCCACTTTTTGTTTCTGTGCTGCTACGCACACAGCCTTGTTTTATATCAGATACTTTTGCGCACCTCTACCAGAGACAGGCCCTGCTCTCTGGCAATCCGCGCCAGATCCTCATACTCATATTTCTCCCTGGTCACTCCGTAACCGGATGAAAGCTTTTTCTGCACATCTCCATAAGGAGTCTGAACCGTCTCAAAGCTGCGCTTTAAGGTATAACGGCTGCAGCGGTGCTCTCTCACACCAATGGTGGTTGTGTTCCGGAAAATCACCCGTACCAGTGTTTCCTTCGCATCCTCATGGCAAAGAACACACAGGATCGTGCCCGGTCTTGATTTCTTCATGCGCAAAAGTCCTCCCCCGCCGCAACGGTATAACCCTCCAGCGCACCGGCTGCCAGAATTGCTTCCATGGCAAACCCAAGCTCCTCTGCCGTCATATCATCCACGTTGCACTCTAACTGCAGCACACTGTCTCCGGCATCCTCTGTCTCACCCAGCATTGCACGGATGCAGTTGGCCTGCTCAAAATCCTTCTTGCCCATACCATAACCGATTGCCGCGGTCCGCATCACCGGCATATCACCAAAACGGGTGGCAAAATGCTTTAACAGCGCTGCGCCGGTCGGGGTGCAGAGCTCGCCCTTCACTGCGCCGCCGTACATCGGCACACCATTTAAAATGTAAGCAGTGGCCGGAGCCGGAACCGGTAGAATGCCGTGAGCGCAGTGCACATGACCGCTTCCCACATGAACCGGGGAAACGATCACCTGATCCGGCGCAATCTTGTGCATCAGCAGGCAGACTGCCGTGATATCCGCAATGGCATCCATGGTTCCCACCTCGTGGAAATGGATCTCCGTAACCGGAACGCCGTGGGCATGGCTCTCCGCCTCCGCAATCAGGCCGTAAACTGCCATCACATCCTGCTTCACCTGCTCCGGAATGTTCAGGTGACCGCAGACGATATGCTCAATATCATGGAGACTGCTGTGGTGATGATGCGTGTGACCAGCATCACCGTGTTCGTGGGTGTGTTCATGGGTATGCTCGTGGGCGTGCTCGTGGTGGTGCTCATGGAGATGATCGTGATGCTCATGGCACGCGCTTTCATGACTGTGCTCGTGCTCATGTGGATGATCGTGATGCTCATGATGGTGATGGAACATCTCCTCGGATTCTTCCTCCCCATGCACCCTCACGGTCATATGAGTTCCGCCGATGCCGCACTTGCTCATGGCCTCTTTGCTGAACTGCACACCGGGAATCCCCAGGCCGTTCAGTTCTGCCACAACCGCATCTGGGTCTGGCATCAGTTCCAGTAAAGCCGCAGTCAGCATATCGCCTGCAGCGCCCATTCCACATTCCAGATATAATGTCTTCATATTACAATCCCCTCTCCGTAACCGTTCTTCTGTACTTTTTAGTCACGCTTTCTCAGTTTTTCACTTCTTACTTTCTGCGCCTGTCATATGATTGATCATGCTTGCCAGATATCCGGCTCCGAATCCATTATCAATATTCACCACCGAAACTCCGCTGGCACAGGAGTTCAGCATGGATAACAGTGCGGATACGCCTCCAAAGGATGCCCCATATCCGATGCTTGTCGGTACCGCGATCACCGGACAGTCTGCCAGGCCTCCAATGACACTGGCCAGCGCGCCCTCCATTCCGGCAATGGCAATAATGACGGACGCACTCATGATCTCATCCATGTGGGCCAGCAGTCGGTGAAGTCCGGCCACTCCCACATCATACAGGCGCACCACCTCATTGCCGTGGGCTTCGGCCGTCAGGGCCGCTTCTTCTGCCACCGGAATGTCAGAAGTTCCGGCGGTTGCCACCACGATCTTTCCCAGTCCGTCTGCTGCCGGAAACTGGCCAATGGTACCAATCTTCGCGTCTTTGCGGTAATCCATCTGCGGGTAAGTTTTCTGAATCACATCTGCCTTCTCCGCAGACAGGCGGGTAATCAAAATGGTCTTTACCTCATGTTCCAGCATCGCTCCGATGATCCCCGTCATCTGCTCCGGTGTCTTTCCGGCACCGTAGATCACCTCAGCTGCGCCCTGGCGAATTCCCCGGTGCAGGTCTACCTTTGCGTAACCAATATCCTCAAAAGGTTCTTTTTTGATGGCAAGCAGCGCGTCATCTACCGAAAGTTCGCCGCTTTTTACTGCCTCAAGAGTCTTTCTGATCTCGCTGTTCATCCGCGCACCTCCAGATCCAGAAGCACAGCCGGATAGCTCTTCTTTAACTCATCCAGAATTTCTTCTCGCTTCTCCATAAGCAGCGGAAGCTGGTTTTCCGGCAATTGCAGGCGGGCCGCGCCGTTCGGCATCATGCGGACACGGAAATCACTGAAGCCAAGGGAGAACAGAAAATCCTCTGCCTTTTCCGTCTTCTGAAGCTTCTCTGCCGTGATCTCACAGCCGGTCGGAATACGAGTTGCCAGACACGCGTAAGACGGCTTATCCCAGGTAAAGAGGCCTCCCTCTTTGGAGAGTCTGCGGATCTCAGATTTTACGAGGCCGCACTCTCTCAGCGGAGATTTTACCTGCAGCTCCTGTAGCGCTTTCATACCCGGTCGGTCTCCCGCATCATCAGAGGCATTGGTTCCGTCTAACAATACGGTATAACCATCCTCCGCAGCGGCCTTCATGATCATATTAAAAATAACCTTCTTGCAGTAATAGCAGCGGTTGGATGGGTTGGAAACTACAACCGGATCGGAAAGCACATCCGCGCGAAGCACCCGCACCGGTGCTTTTAGCTGCTCTGCCAGGCGCATGGCATCATCCATCTCAAACTGCGGCTGGAACAGCGCCTTTACATAATATGCCTTCACATCCGCGCCGTATTTCATCGCTGCATAAAGCAAATAAGAAGAATCCACGCCGCCGGAAAAAGCCAGCGCTACCTTCGGGTTTTCTTTGAAAAATTCCTGTAAGTTCATAAGTTAAGCCCTCTCTTTCTCAAAGTAATTGTCCCAGGTGCGGCAAACAGCACCGTAAAGACAGAAAAAAGGCATGCGGCCCCTCCTGGAAGGGCCGTATGCCTTCATGTGCATACATTATTCTAAATAAAATACTGACACACCACCTGTAATATTCAGGTGTTCATCTCATAATCACTTGCTGCTAATTAATTCATAATCAGAAGCTTCGTGCTTCTGCCAGACAGCTTCGTGCTGTCAAAATCTATGAAGAATTATAGCATATTCTTTCTTTTATGGCAAGCGGTGCCTATCCAATCAGCTTTCCTACTTCTGTCACCACGCCTTCAATCAGCTTCGCCATACTCAGATCCGTCACGCCCACAATGTAATTATCACAGTGGTTCACCGGAACCAGAATACGCTTAGCCGGACTCTGGCCCACGGCCACCGCCATGGCTGCCGTGATCTCGCCAAGGAGGGCATCTGCAATCACAATTCCAACTGGTCCAATGATCACATCAGCCTTGCGGCTGCACACAATAACCGGATTCTCTCCGGTAGCCGCCACATCCGCCCCGGCCTTTAACATGGCCGAAGTGGCCAGACTGTTGGTTCCCACCGCGGTGATGTACTGCTCCGGGTACCGCTTCTTTAAAGCGCTGACAATCTGCTTTCCAATGCCGCCGCCCTGCGCATCAATTACAAGTATATTCATAATGTTGCTGTTTCCTCTTTTCTGAAGGTTTCGTCCAGTTTACTCATTTATATCCTTTTACATCTTTTTACAACTTTACTCTCGCACTTTTAACGCTTTCTCCAATTCCTCCACCACGATCTTCATCGCCTTGATCCGAGCATATTTCTTATCTACAGATTCCAGGATATGCCACGGCGCATAGGTCGTACTGGTTTTGGCGATCATCTCATTCACAGCCTGCTCGTACTGATCCCACTTATCGCGGTTTCTCCAGTCTTCCTCCGTGATCTTCCACTGCTTCTCCGGGGTATTCTGGCGTTCGGTGAAACGCTCTAACTGGGTATCCTTATCAATCTGTACCCAGAACTTGATGATGACAGCGCCCCAGTCATGAAGTTCTTTCTCAAATTCATTAATCTCATGGTAGGCGCGTTTCCAGTCATTTTCACTGCAGAAGCCCTCCAGCCGTTCTACCATCACACGGCCGTACCAAGTCCGGTCAAAAATGGCAATGTGACCGGTTTTCGGCAGTCTTGTCCAGAAACGCCACAGATAATGCCGCGCCTTCTCATGGGGTTCTGGGCTTGCAATCGGGTGCACTTCGTATCCTCGGGGATCCAGTGCGCTGGTGATGCGCTTGATATTTCCGCCCTTGCCGGCCGCATCCCAGCCCTCATAGGCAATAACCACCGGAACCTTCTTACGGTACAGGCGGTTGTGCAGCTCACCCAGGCGCTGACGCAGCTGCTTTAATTCCTTTTTATAATCCTCATCCGAAATGGTCTTATCCAGCGGGACCTCGGAAAGCAGTGGCATCCGCTCCAGCGGGAATACATTCTGCAGAAGCGGCACAGCCATCTGGCTGTTACTAAGGGCAATGTCAATTCCCTGTGTCAGAATCTCCATAATCTGCAGTTCTCTCCACTTTCTGGACTTTGCATCAATGATATACCAGGGTGCTGACGGCTGATTCGTCTGCTTTAAATAATCCGAAAATATTTCCTGGCACTTCTCATAATGCTCATTCTGCCATAAGTCATAACTGCCAACCCGCCATGCCGTATCCTTCTCATCGGTCAGACGGCTGATCCGCTTTTCCTGCTCTTTCTTTGAAATATTTAAAAACAGCTTTACTACCAGATAACCATTGTCCGTAAGCTGACGTTCAAACCGCTGCACGCTCTCAATCCGTTTCGCGTACTCCTTTTCCGAAAGTTTCCCCTGCAGATACCCGCCTGTCAGCTCGTTCATCCAGCCGGAATCAAGAAATACAAACTTTCCCGCCTCTGGAATCTTTGCAAAATGGCGGTACAGGAACGTTTTTCTTGCATCCTCCTCCGTCTTCTTCTCCATGTCAAATACCTTGAAGAAACGAGGGTCAATATTCTGGATGATGCGTCCAATGCTGGAGCCCTTGCCGGAGGTTCCCCAGCCTTCCACCAGCACCAGTACCGGCACCTTTTTCTCTTTCATCTGAAGCTGCTGCACCGCCATTTTCTCCCTGGCTGCTTCCAATCTGTTTTTGAGTTCCTCTTCTTCCGGCATCTCGGCCGCTATCCATTCTCTCAGCATAAAAAACCTCCTTTATCTGGCAGTTCACTTTTTTGCTTTCTCTTATTATAAAAAGAAAAAGGACGAAACATCAAGTGTATTGTCCTATCTTTTATTGAATTGCAGTATCAGACAGGCTATGCAAAACCTGTCCAATATCTGCATCCATGCAGATAGACTGCTTTTTGATCTCCTGCGGGCAAACCGCTTGCCCTTGGTTGATACAGGCGTAGATTGCGTTTGGATTCTTCGCCGTCATCTGCCAGAAGGGGTATTTGATGATGACCGGGGTGTTATAGCCAATGCCCAATTCAAGAAATAGAATTTTTTGTCCTGCGCGGGTTCGGAGGAAATTCTCATACCGCTCCGCTGCTGCGTGCCAGCCTTCATCCTCTACAAAGGTATCATCACAGCGGAGATTCATGGTCAAAGGCTTGCCGCAGTGAGGACAGGACGGAAGAAGCTCGGTCGGGACTTTCATATTTTCCTGCCGCTTGACCATTTCGCGGATCACAGCTTCGTTATCAAAGGTTTCCTGACAGCAAGGCTCACTGCACTGGAACAGGCCGTAATCGCCCTGCGTGTAAAAAAGCCGCTTTTTGTCAAAGCCAGCCTTCTGAAAGCAATGGTCAACATTCGTGGTGATGATAAAATAATCTTTGTCCTGTACCAGCTTAAAAAGGTCCTCATAGACCGGCTTAGGCGCATCCTGATAGCGGTTGATGTAGATATACCGGCTCCAATACGCCCAATACTCCTCCAGCATGTCAAAGGGATAAAAGCCGCCGGAGTACATATCCCGAAAGCCATATTTCCGGGCAAAATCAGAAAAGTATGTTTCAAACCGTTCGCCGGTGTATATAAAGCCCGCTGCCGTAGACAGTCCGGAACCGGCACCGATTACCACGGCGTCACTGTCCTGTAAAGCAGCTTTCAGCCGTTCCATCGGCTCAGAGCAGCTTTTCGTAGATGGCTTTGTCCAAATCCTTGAAAACATTGAAGATCACCTTCTTTACACTGGTTTGTTTTTTGAGAAATTCTTTGACGGTCTCTATGGCGATCTCTGCCGCCAGCTCGTTTGGAAAATGAAACTCACCCGTGGAAATACAGCAGAACGCCACGCTTTCCAGATTGTTTTCCGCTGCCAGTTCCAGGCAGGAGCGGTAGCAGGAGGCGAGCAATTCCTCATCCGCTTTGGTCACGCTCCCGTTGATGATCGGGCCGACGGTGTGCAGCACATAGCGGCAGGGCAGATTGAACGCCTGGGTGATCTTTGCCTGACCGGTGGGCTCAGGATAACCTTGCTGCCTCATCAGCTCCGCACAAGCAAGGCGCAGCTCCACGCCCGCAAAGGTGTGAATGGCGTTGTCGATGCAACGGTGGTTCGGAATATAGCAGCCGGTCATGCCGCTGTTGGCAGCGTTGACGATAGCATCACACCGAAGCGTTGTAATGTCACCCTGCCAGAGATACAGTCTCGGCTGAACAGGCGTCAGGTCGTCAATATCGGTAATGCCCTTTGCTGCGATTTCAGCTTGCAGATATTCGTCCTGTGTTTTCAGAAACTCAGCATCCATACGCCGGGGCGCACGAATATTCATCAGTCCCCGCAAAAGCTGGCGCTGGCTCTCCGACTCTGCCTGGATACTCAAATCCCGATATTCCGGGCGTTCTTTCAAAAGTGACTGAATGAGAAACTGTCTTTTTTCACTCTGGTTCATAGTCAAACCCTCTTTTCGATAACCTGCTTAGGGCAGGTTTCCGCACACCGTCCGCAGTGGAGACAGTGGTGCTGGTCAATCACCACAGGCTTCTTTGTAATGTCGATGCACTTCTGCGGACAGACCGAATAGCACAGCTTGCAGCCGATGCAGCCTTCGCCTACATAGTAACCCGGTGCTTCCTGTGCTTCTTTTCCAATGGTGAAGCTGTCCCGGACGATGTGTGCCGGGTCGCTGATATCAAAATACTCGCCGTCCGCTTCGTACAGGCAAAACACCTCTAACGCACTGCGGGTATCACCGGGATAGATGGACTGCATATAGGTGTTTTTCTCAAAAATCTCATCCACGAGGGATTTCAAATATGGAACATCTACTTTCATTTTACTTATCCTCCTGATTTCGAGCCAGATACAGCCCGACTTCCCGTCCCAGTGTCTGTGCGATACCGATGCTCTGCCCCGGCATGGATGTGGTATATTGTACACCAAACCGTCTTCCGCTGCAATTTCCCGTGGCATATAGGCCCGAAATCGGTTCAAAGTCCCGGTTTAATACCTGCTGGTTTTCGTTGATCTCCAGCCCGCTGACAGTTACGAGAATTTTCAGCGATTGCCCACCGGGTCTATGACTGTCTTTGATCGTGCCGCTTGCATAGAAGGGCGCCTTTTCGACAGGGTTCATCAACCGGGAATCTTTCCCAAAATCATCGTCATGCTTTTGGCAGCACAATTCATTATATCGTTTGATCTCTCCTAAAAATGTTCTGCGTTGCGAAACTGCGGCTCAGGTACGGCAATGATCCCTCGTAGTGTATTTCCGGCACGCTTATAAATCAGATAGGTGATAAATGATGTCACGCCGTGCTTGAAAAGGTTAAAAGGAAACACTGAAAACAGCATCAAAGACGGAAGGTCGGTAATCATGGGGTTGACTGCGGTGCCCATGCTGATGATGGCATCCATCGGCATCCCGTATAATTTGGAATACAGCGGAAACGCAATATAGGCATTGATAAAGATGAATGCTGCACTGACCAGAACCGTGGATACCGTCATGGCGATAATCGCTCCCTGCCTGGTATGTTTCCAGCGATAGAGCAGAGATGCAGGAAGGATAAAGCAGATGCTTCCCATCACATTCATCAGTTCTCCGACATACCCGGTATCCGACCCCTGCATAAGAACTTTCAGCAGTATCTTGACAGTTACTACGCTGCAACCGCTGAGCGGTCCCAGAAAGAACCCGGCAAACAGTGCCGGCAATTCAGAAATATCGAATTTCAAAAATCCCGGCGCAAACGGCAGCGACAGATTCAGCAGCATCAATACCGCTGAAACAGCTCCCATCATTCCAATAAACACCGTCTTTTTTACAGATGTCTGTTTCATCATTTTCATTCCCTTTCTGGGATAGTGTAATGCCCGATGGCTGTGATAGACCATCGGGCATTGTTCTATCCTCTTTCATCCGGACTATACCGTCGGTTACGGAATCTCACCGTATCATGCCTTTCGGCTTGCGGACTTTACCGCCGGTGGGGAACTGCCCCCCGCCTCGAAGATCGCAATATTCTGTCTTATTTCTTTAGAATTCGTAAGGAGTGTTGCCGGAGAAGTCAGCGATGACGCCGTGCGCATCGTCCAGATAGAACACCTCAAAGATAGGGTTGGTGGCCTCACCGTACTGACCCTTCACGATAGGGTTCTGGATGCACATTTCCTTGGCAGCCATATTGTTTTCGAACACAGCCTTGCCATGCAGACGGATCCATGCGTATTCCGGGCTGGAAACGGAGATCTCTACCTCCGGGTTCTCCTGCATATCCTTGTATACATCCTTCTGGTTGTTGGTGCAGAACCACAGCTTACCGTCCAGTTCGCCAGCGAACATAAACGGGCGGCACTTTGCCTTACCGTCACGACCGACGGTAGCAAGATACTGCACAGGGTTGACATTCAGAAATTCTACGACTTTGTTCATGATAAGTACCTCCGTAATTTGTTTTTTCTCTTGGTGATTTGATTGTAATACGATTTGTACGGCTTGCGAAGTACGCACAATATTGTGGTATGGTTACCTCCTGGTAACCATTAGAACTTACCGTTCTGATTCTGCCAGGTGGACTGGTCTGCGATGGTCTCCATCACATCCCAATGCTCGGCAATCTTGCCGTCCTCATCGAAGCGGAAGATGTCAAAGGCGACCTGCTCACCGGCACCAGCAAAATTATAAATTGTCTGCAAGAATACCTTGTCACCGTCCTCGAATGCACGGATGTTGTTCACCGTCGTTTTCACATCAGCGGATGCAAGATATTCCACGGAACCGATAAAAGCGTCCGCACCGGTGCCGTACGCCAGATTGTGCTGGATGTAACCATCAGAGAGCAGGCTGCGGGCGGTGTCCGTATCGCCGGTAGCAAAGGTGTTGATGAGCGCCAGCGCCTTTTCGGTCTGGCTCTGTTCCTGCTGGTAAGGCGCCGTTTGCTGGGTGGGTTCCACGGATGTTTCAGGTGCAGCCGTTT